>Ga0334722_10000532_pt1 | contig 55312 bp, 57 predicted proteins | sample C3_bottom_MG_FD_207210 | JGI IMG/M metagenome (GOLD analysis project Ga0334722, IMG submission 207210) | Sediment microbial communities from Yellowstone Lake, YNP, Wyoming, USA - C3_bottom | ecosystem: Environmental > Aquatic > Freshwater > Lake > Sediment | place: USA: Wyoming | collected...
GGTGGGGTCGAGGTTCTGCACCAGCAGTTTCAGTTTCTTGCCCGCGGGTACGTCCAGTTGGGCGGGCTCGAAACGGTGATCCTTGATCGTGAGCGTGTAGCTATCGTCGGCGGCAGCCGAGGCACCGGGCAGTCCGGTGGCCAGCCCGATCAATAGCAGGGGAAGGGAAGCAAGCAGTTGTTTCATGGCAGTCCTGGAGCAGAAATGAAGATGTCCAAATAATAATGGTTCTCATTTGCAAAGTCAAGCGGCGGCCTGAATCGGGCAAATACCGGGCGTCCTCGCGCCTGCGAGGAAACTGCTGTGCTGCTGCAGATCAGGGCTTAACCGGGTGAGGAAATGACGCGGCGCGCACCGTTGTAGCGCCGCATCCAGTAATCGGCGCGCAGGTTCTCGACCCGCACTTCGCCGCCGCTGGTAGGGGCGTGGATGAAGCGGTCCTCGCCCAGATAGATGCCGACGTGCGAATACTCGCGCCGCTGGGTGTTGTAGAACACCAGGTCGCCGGGCCTGAGCGCGGCGCGTTCGATCGGCTCGCCCTGACGGCTGAGGTCGTAGGTATTGCGCGGCAGCGCCAGGCCGGCGCCTTCGCGATACGCATAGGCCACCAGGCCGCTGCAGTCGAAGCCGGTGCGCGGCGACAGCCCGCCCGTCCGGTAGGGGATGCCGAGGTAAGCCAAGGCTTGCAGGGCGACGCCGCTCGCCCTGTCGATCACGTGGATCAAGGGAGTGGTGGCCGCCGCCGGTTCGGTTTCGGCTTCGGGCAGGCGCAAGGGCTGGCTGGCGCAGCCGCCTAGAACAAAGCTAAGGAAGCCGATTAAAAACAGTAGATTATGCTTCTGCATTCAAGTAATCTAGGAGATATATCCAAAAAAGTAAAGAAATATTGACGCCGATCGAATGCGACCGGCGACCGTCATGGGCGTTAAGCGGATACTGACGTTCGCACCAAAACAGGGCCTCCCAATTCATGCCACTGACCGCAGATGACCCGCTCGAGGCCGTGTTCGGCGCCGACGGCGCGCTCGGCCGCGCCATTCCGGGCTATCGCATGCGTGTCCAACAAGTCGAGATGGCGCAAGCCATCGCGCAGGCGATGCGCGACAGCAGCCTGCTGGTGGCCGAAGCCGGCACCGGCACCGGCAAGACTTTCGCCTATCTGGTGCCGGCGCTGCTCTCCGGCGGCAAGGTCATCATTTCGACCGGCACCAAGAACTTGCAGGACCAGTTGTACAACCGCGATCTGCCCACGGTGCGCGATGCGCTGCAGGTACCGGTCAGCACGGCGCTGCTCAAAGGCCGCGCCAATTACGTCTGCCACCATCACCTCGAGGGGGCGCTTGCCGACGGGCGCTTCGCCAGCCGCGAGGAGGTGGCGCAACTGCACAAGATCGCGCGCTTCGCCAAGGCGAGCAAGAGCGGCGACAAGTCGGAACTCGCCGACGTGCCCGAGAACGCCTCGGCCTGGCAGTCGGCGACCTCGACGCGGGAGAATTGCCTGGGCCAGGACTGCAAGCAGTACGCCGAGTGTTTCGTCATGGCGGCGCGGCGCGAAGCCCTCAGCGCCGACATCGTAGTCGTCAATCACCATCTTTTCTTCGCCGACGTGATGCTCAGGGACGAAGGCGTGGCCGAGCTGCTGCCGGCTTGCAACACGGTGATTTTCGACGAGGCGCATCAGCTGCCGGAAACGGCGACCTTGTTCTTCGGCGAAAACCTGAGTTCGGGCCAACTGCTGGATCTATGTCGCGATACCCTGGTCGAGGCGGTCGCGGGCGGCGGCGAGCTGCCGGCGCTGCGTCCGGCGGTCGCCGCGTTGGAGAAAGCCAGCCGGGACGCGCGGCTTGCGCTGCCGCTGGACGCCGCGCGCCTTTCCTATGCCACGGCCACGGCGAAACACGCATTTAGTCAGGCGCTGGCCGTTTTGGAAGAGCACCTGAGCGAGCTGTCCAAGCTGCTGGAGACGCAGGCGCAGCGCGGCGAGGGCCTTGCCAACTGCTGGCGGCGCGCGCTCGATATGCAGGCCCGACTGGGACGCTGGCTGGCCACCGATTCCGAGGGCATGGTGCGCTGGGCCGAAACCTACAGCGCCAGCTTCCAGCTGAACGCGGCGCCGCTGGACATCGCGGAAATCTTCCGCAAGCAGCTGCAGGGGCACCCGCGCGCCTGGATCTTCACCTCGGCGACGCTGGCGGTGAACCGCGACTTCGCCCACTACACCGGCGAGATGGGCCTGGAGGCGGCGCGCACCGCATGCTGGGACAGCCCGTTCAACTATCCGGAGCAGGCGCTGCTCTACGTGCCCGAGGGACTGCCCGCGCCCAACGATGCCGCGCATACCGCGGCGGTGGTGGAGGCGGCCTGGCCGGTGATCCAAGCCAGCCGCGGCCGCGCTTTCCTGCTGTTCACCACCCTGCGCGCAATGCGCCGCGCGCACGAGCTGTTGCAGGCGCGTTTCGAAGCGGTGCATGCGAGCTACCCTCTGCTGCTGCAGGGCGAGGGCAGCCGCAGCGAACTGCTCGAGCGCTTCCGGCGGCTGGGCAACGCCGTGCTGGTGGCGAGCCAGAGCTTCTGGGAAGGCGTGGACGTGCGCGGCGAGGCGCTGTCGCTGGTGGTGATCGACAAGCTGCCGTTCGCCCCGCCCGACGATCCGGTGCTCGCTGCGCGCATCGAATACCTGGACAAGCAGGGCAAGAACGCGTTCATGGAATACCAGCTGCCGCACGCGGCGATCAGCCTGAAGCAGGGGGCGGGGCGCCTGATCCGCGACGAGACCGATCGCGGCGTGCTCATGATCTGCGACCCGCGGTTGATCACCAAGCCCTACGGACGGCGCATCTGGAAAAGCCTGCCCGCGATGCGGCGCACGCGCGTGCTCGAAGAGGTGACCGATTTTTTCGCCGCTGCTCCGGTAGAATAGTGGCTGCGAAATAACTGGCATTGGCGCTGGCTAGCAGCCCCCTCACCCCGGCCCTCTCCCCCGTGTCCGGGGGAGAGGGAGAAGACCTGCCGCGCCGGAGGCAGATTGGAAGAACACTCCCTCTCCCGCTTGGGCGGGAGAGGGCTGGGGTGAGGGTGGGTCGCGACGCAGTGTCCAATTCTCATATAGTCTCGCAAAATTACCCGACTTCGTCTCGATCCAGAACACTATGCACATCCTCGTAACCGGCGCCGCGGGTTTCATCGGCTCGACGCTATCGCTGCGGCTGCTCGCGCGCGGCGACCGCGTGGTCGGGCTGGACAACCTCAATGACTACTACGACGTCGGCCTGAAGGAGGCGCGCCTCGCGCGACTGCGCGCGCACAGCGGTTTCGAATTCGAGAAGCTCGACATCGCCGACAGAGTGCCGATGGCGCGCTTGTTCGCCGGTCGCCGTTTCGACGCGGTGATGCATCTCGCGGCGCAAGCCGGCGTGCGCTATTCGATTGAAAACCCCGCCGCTTACGTCGACGCCAACCTGGTCGGCTTCGGCAATGTCATCGAAGGCGCGCGCCGCTCCGCAGTCGGCCATTTCGTGTACGCGTCGTCCAGTTCCGTCTATGGCGCGAACGCCAAGCTGCCGTTCGCCGAAGACGACAACATCGATCACCCGGTGTCGCTGTACGCGGCGACCAAAAAGGCGAATGAGCTGATGGCGCACAGCTACGCCCATTTGTACCGCCTGCCGTGCACGGGCTTGCGCTTTTTCACCGTGTACGGCCCGTGGGGCCGGCCGGACATGGCGCTGTTCAAGTTCACCCGCGGCATCCTTGCGGGCGAGGCGATACCGGTGTTCAACCGCGGCGAAATGGTGCGCGACTTCACTTACGTGGACGACATCGTCGAAGGCATCCTGCGGGTCATAGACCAGCCGGCGCAAGCGGATCCGACCTGGTCGGCGCTTGCGCCCCGGCCGTCGAGCAGCAATGCGCCCTACCGCGTCTACAATATTGGCAACAACCAGCCGGTGAAGCTCATGCGCTATATCGAAGTGCTGGAGCAGCGCCTGGGCAAGAAGGCCATACTCGACTTGCTGCCGCTGCAGGACGGCGATGTGCCCGCGACGGTCGCCGACGTGTCGCGATTGGCGGCTGCGGTGGGATTCAAGCCGGCGACGCCGGTGGAAGTCGGCATCGCGCGCTTCGTCGAATGGTATCGTTCGTATTACAGGGTTTGATTGCCGGCGTGCAGCGCGCCGTGACTTTTGTGAAGCACCAACCATTGAGGAAACCATGAAAATACTCATCACCGGCGGCGGCGGATTCCTGGGCTACCGTCTGGCGCAAGCCCTGCTCAAGCGCGGCGCGCTCTCCGACGCGGACGGCAAGCAGGCAGCCATATCGCAGATCGTGCTGCTCGACACCGGGTTCCCGGCGCAGACCGACGCGCGGCTCAAATGCGTGAAAGGCGATTTCACCGACGCCGCGCTGCTCGCCCAGACCATGGGCCGGGATACCGCCTCCGTGTTCCATCTGGCGGCGGTGGTGAGCGGCGGCGCCGAGGCCGATTTCGATCTCGGCATCAAAGTGAACCTGGACGGCACGCGCAACCTGCTGGAGCTGTGCCGCAAACAGGCGCGGCCGCCGCGCTATGTCTTCACCAGTTCGGTCGCGGCTTTCGGCGGCGACCTGCCGCCGGTGCTGGACGATTCCACCACACCCAACCCGCAGACTTCCTACGGCGCGCAAAAAGTCTGCTGCGAATACCTCGCCACCGACTTCAACCGCAAAGGCTTCATCGACGGGCGCTCGCTGCGGCTGCCGACCATCGTGGTGCGCGCGGGCAAGCCCAACCTGGCGGCGTCCTCGTTCGCCAGCGGCGTCATCCGCGAACCGCTGAACGGCGTAGTTTCACCCTGCCCGGTGGACCCCGAGACCGGCGTGTGGCTGCTTTCGCCCGGCAAAGTGATCGACGCCTTCATCCATGCGCACGAACTGCCCTCCGCCGCCTGGGGCGTCAATCGCGTGGTGAACCTGCCCGGCATCACCGTGTCGGTGGCGCAGATGGTCGAAGCGCTGCGCAACATCGCCGGCGACAAGGTCGCGGCGCGCGTCGAGTGGAAGCCGGATGCGCGCATCCAGGCCATCGTCAAGACCTGGCCGGTGCGTTTCACCACCGCGCGCGCGCTGAAGCTCGGCTTCGTCGCCGACAAGGACATCGAGACCGTGATCCGCGATTACATCCGCGATGAGGCTATCGTGATTTGAGCCGCGTAGCGGCTCCGCTTGCCCCCTCTCCCCGCTTGCGGGGAGAGGGTTGGGGGCGAGGCGAGGGTTTCGGGCGGCATGCCGCCCGCTCGACGAGCGGTGTCCCGATGCAACGGGACGCGCGCACTGCAAGTGAGGGGTGGACGGGATACAGACCTACCAGGCATTCCCCCAAAGCATCCACCACGGGTCTTTCTTGCCGGCGGTGCCTTTGAAATAGGGACTGTCGGGGAAATTCTTCCGGATCACGCGGTCGGCGTCGTCGCGCAGATCGGTCATGCCCAGCGCGTCGTAGGCCTTCACCATCACAAACAGCGCCTGCTCGACCGCCGGGGCCTGGGGGTAATTCAGCATCGCGTACTGTGCGCGGTTCACGGCGGCGACGTAGGCGCCGCGTTTCATGTAGTACTCCGCCACGTGCACTTCATGCGAGGCGAGCGCATTCACCAGATATTTCATGCGCGCGACCCCGTCCGGGGTGTACTTGCTGTCGGGATAGCGGGTGATCAATTCCTTGAACGCGTCGAAGGAGTCGCGCGCCGCCTTGGGGTCGCGTTCGGTCAGGTCCTGCCTGCTGATGCGGCCCAACAGCCCGAGGTCTTCGTTGAAATTGACCAGGCCCTTCAGATAATAGACGTAGTCGATGTTGGGGTGGTTCGGATGCAGCTTGATGAAGCGGTCGCAGGCGGCGAGCGACGAAGTCGGGTCGCCATCCTTGAAATAGACGTAGGCGAGTTCGATCTGCGCCTGCTGCGCGTAGCGGCCGTAGGGATAGCGCGCTTCGAGCTTTTCCAGATACTTGATCGCGTTGGTATAGCCGCCCGCCGCAATCTCGTCCTTGGCCTCGGAGTAGAGTTTGTCCGCGGACCAGCCGGCGGTCGTGTCTTTCACTTCCGGCAGCAAGCTGCACGCGCCCAACAGCAGGGCCAGGATTACCGCTAAACTACGTTTCATGATGGCAGGCACAGAGATTAGGGAAACGCAAAATTATAACGCAGTAGAGGCCAACGAGCGGGATGTTCCCGCCGAATGTGCCGGAATGCGCTTCGACCAGGCCCTGGCGCAGATGTTTCCCGAGCATTCGCGCAGCCGCCTTGCCGCCTGGGTCAAGCAAGGCCAGGTGACGCTCGATCACGCCGCGGTCGACGCCAAACGCAAGGTCTGGGGCGGGGAGCGGGTGTCGCTCGCACTCGAGCCCGAGGTCCTGAACACCGCAGACGCAGCCGAGGCGATCGGGCTGGATATCGTGCACGAGGATGCTGCGCTGCTGGTGCTCAACAAGCCGGCCGGGCTGGTGGTGCATCCGGGCAACGGCAACTGGCAGGGCACGCTGCTCAACGGGCTGCTGCACCATCACCCGCCGCTCGCCGGCATTCCGCGCGCGGGCATCGTGCATCGCCTGGACAAGGACACCAGCGGCCTCCTGGTCGTGGCCAAGACGCTGGAGGCGCAGACCGACCTGGTGCGGCAGTTGCAGGCGCGCTCGGTGAAGCGCCAGTATCTCGCGCTGGTGCACGGCGTGGTGGCGCGCGACGGTCTGGTCGACGCGCCCATAGGCCGGCACCAGACGCAGCGCACGCGCATGGCGGTGACCGAACACGGCAGGGATGCGCGCACCCATTACCGCGTGCTCGAGCGCTTTGAGCGGGCGACCCTGCTCGAATGCAGCCTGGACACCGGGCGCACGCACCAGATCCGCGTGCACCTGCAATCGATCGGCCACCCGCTGGTGGGCGATCCGGTGTATCGCGCCGGGCGCGGAGCTGCGCCGGGGCCGCTCGCGAGCTTCAAGCGCCAGGCCTTGCATGCCTACCGCCTTGGGCTGGTGCATCCGGTCAGCGGCACGGCCCTGCAGTGGGAAGCGCCGGTGCCGGCGGACATGCGCGCATTGCTGGATGCGGTGGCGGCATGAGCAGGGAGCAGGGGCCCCGCGTAGCGGGGATGCGACCGGCCGCGATTGCCGCCAGACGCCGACAGTGCCTAGGTTCGAACCAAGACGATGGGTCGGAGGTGGCAGCATGAGCGCTCACGGCTGGATCGAGCCGGATTGGCCCGCGCCGGCGTGGGTACGCGCGCTCATCACCACGCGCGCGGGCGGCGTCAGCCGCGGCGCCTATGCCGGTCTCAACCTGGGCCTGGGCTCGGGTGACGATGCCGGCGATGTCGCACGCAACCGCGCCAGCCTCGCGCAATGGCTGCCGGCCGAGCCGCTGTGGTTGCGCCAGGTGCACGGAACCACCGTTGCCCGGGCCGACACGGCCGAGGGCACGCCCGACGCCGATGCCGCGCTCGCGCGCGCAACGGGGCGGGTGTGCGCGGTGCTGACCGCGGATTGCCTGCCGCTGCTGTTGTGCGACGCGGCGGGTACGACGGTGGCGGCGGTGCACGCCGGCTGGCGCGGTCTGTGTTCCGGCGTGATCGAACAGGCGTTGCTTGCCATCGACAGGCCGCCGCCCTCGCTGCTCGCCTATCTCGGGCCGGCGATCGGCCCTGCGGCGTTTGAGGTCGGTGCCGAGGTGCGCGCGGCCTTCGTCGCGGCGGACGCGCAAGCCGAAGCCGCATTCGCGCCGGGCAGGCCGGGCAAGTTCTACGCCGACCTGTATGCGCTCGCGCGGCAACGCCTCGCGCGCGCCGGCGTGACCCAAGTCTATGGCGGGGGCTATTGCACTTACAATGAGCGGGAGCGCTTTTATTCCTATCGCCGCGACGGTGTCACCGGGCGCATGGCGAGCCTGATCTGGATCGAATAAATGTGTACCGACATCAGTGGCGTTACTTTAGGCAAACGTGATCGTGTTTGCGTCTTGACATTCCCCCCTTTAAAAAAGGGGGGGCGGGGGGGATTTACCATTTGCAAAATGAAGGCCGGACCCCAATCCCCCTTGTTCCCCCTTTTTCAAAGGGGGAGACCCATCGCGGCGAGCATCTTTCCAACGGGGAGACCCATCGCGGCGGGCATGAGGCTTGAAGCAATGCCATGGTGTACTGAGGCCCGTTTCACTTGAACATGTCCACTTTGGGCTGGATTGCCACGGCGAGCCTCTTGGGCGGGGTGCTGTCGGTCGCGTTCGCCGGCTTGTTCGCGCTGACCGCGCGCGCCGCCTGGGTGCCGATGCTGGTGAGCTACGCCATCGGCGCGCTGCTCGGCGCGGCGTTTCTCGAAATCCTGCCGCATGCGTTCGAAGGCGCGATGAGCGTGCACAGCGTCGCCGCCACGATACTCGCCGGGATCTTGGTATTTTTCATCCTGGAAAAGCTGGTGCTGTGGCGCCACTGCCACGTCGAGGACTGCGACGTGCACGACCAGCACGCCGACGCGCACGACCACGGGCGCAGCGGCATGCTGATCCTGATCGGCGACAGCTTTCACAATTTCTGCGACGGCATCCTGATCGCCGCCGCGTTCATGGAGAACGTCCAGCTCGGCGTGGTCACCGCGCTGGCGATCATCGCGCACGAGATTCCGCAGGAGGTGGGCGATTTTCTGATCCTGCTGCATTCGGGCTACAGCCGCACGCGCGCCTTCATGCTCAACCTGCTGTCGAGTTTCGCCATGTTCGCCGGCGGACTGCTCGCCTACTACGCGCTGCAGTCGCTGCAGCAATGGGTGCAGAGCATACTCGCGCTCGCCGCCGCCAGCATGATCTACGTCGCGGTGGCCGACCTGATCCCGGGGCTGCACAAGCGCCCCGAGCTCAAGGCCACGCTGTCGCAGTCGGTGCTGATCGCGCTCGGCGTCGCCTCGATCTGGCTGGTCGGCCATTTCACGCGGCAATGGGGCGGATAGCCGGGTGAGCGCAAAATTTAAACCAGGAGACGTTGCATGAAGGGAATCGTACTCGCCGGCGGGTCCGGCACGCGCCTGTATCCGGTGACGCACGCGGTATCCAAACAGCTGCTGCCGATCTACGACAAGCCGATGATCTACTATCCGCTGTCGACGCTGATGCTGGCGGGCATGCGCGAGATCCTGGTGATCTCGACGCCGGAAGACACGCCGCGCTTCAGGCAGTTGCTCGGCGACGGCGCGCAATGGGGCATGGCGATTTCGTACGCGGTGCAGCCTGCGCCCGAAGGCATCGCGCAGGCCTTCGTCATCGGCGCCGGCTTCGTCAAGGACGCGCGCTCGGCGCTGATCCTCGGCGACAATATTTTTCACGGCACCGACCTGGTCGCGAATCTGCGCACCGCCGTCGGCCGATCGAGCGGGGCAACGGCATTTGCCTACGCGGTGCAGGACCCGGAGCGCTACGGCGTGGTCGAATTCGACCGCTCGCGCAAGGTGCTCTCCATCGAAGAAAAGCCGAAGCAGCCGAAGTCGCGCTACGCCGTGACCGGGCTGTATTTCTACGACCAGCAGGTGGTCGAGCTCGCGCGCGCTCTCAGGCCTTCCGCGCGGGGCGAACTGGAAATCACCGATCTCAACCGGCGCTATCTGGAGCAAGGGCAATTGAACGTCGAGGTCATGGGCCGCGGCACCGCCTGGCTCGATACCGGCACGCACGAGTCCTTGCTCGAAGCCGCGAACTTCATCCAGATCCTGGAAAAGCGCCAGGGGCTCAAAATCGCCTGCGTCGAAGAAATCGCCTACCGCCTCGGCTACATCGACGCCGCGCAGCTCGAGCGCCTCGCCGCGCCGATGGTAAAGAACAGCTACGGCCAGTATCTGCTCAGCGTGCTGCAGGATCAGGTGTTCTGATGCGCGTGACGCCGACTGCGATTGCCGAGGTGCTGGTGATCGAACCCAGGGTGTTCGCCGACGCGCGCGGCTTCTTCTTCGAGAGCTTCAATGAGCGTGCGTTTGCCCAGGCCACCGGCGTCGCGGCGAAATTCGTCCAGGACAATCATTCGCGCTCGGTGAAGAACACCGTGCGCGGCCTGCACTACCAGATCGAGCAAGCCCAGGGCAAGCTGGTGCGCGCCGTGGCGGGCGAGATTTACGATGTCGTGGTGGACGTGCGCCGCAAATCGCCGACCTTCGGCAAATGGATAGGCCACCATCTGTCCGCGGAGAACAAAAACATGCTTTGGATACCGGCGGGATTTGCGCACGGCTTCGCCGTGCTCTCCGATTACGCCGATTTCCTGTACAAGACCACCGACTACTGGGCGCCGCAGCACGAGCGCACCCTGCTCTGGAACGACCCCGACCTCGGCATTGTTTGGCCGCTCGCGGGCGAGCCCATCCTGGCGGCCAAGGACCGGGCTGGGAAGCGGCTGGCGGAGGCGGAGGTATTCGACTATTGAGAATTGAATAACCGGGTTACAGCACATCATTAGCTCAGCGCCTTCGCCTGGTTGGGAGAGACGGTTTTCCCCCTCGCCCCCGGAGACGGGGGAGAGGGTCGGGGTGAGGGGCGATTTCAGATGCCGATAAGCGCGCCGAGCTTTCCCCGAACCTCATCCAGAATTTCGACGCTGACAGAAGATTTGCGTTTGGCACGCCGTGCTCGCCAGTCCAGGCTCTTGACCTGATCGGACAAGATGGCGCTTGGAGGATCTCCGCTGACAACGACCTCGAAGGGATATCCCTTGATCTGCGTGGTCATCGGACAGCAGATCATCATTCCTGTCTTGCCGTTGTAGCGCGACGGGCTGACGACCAGGGCCGGACGATGTCCGGCCTGCTCGTGGCCGGCCTGCCTCGAGCTTTCGCGCCCTGGTCGAGCTGCCCGAGCCTTTCCTCCAAGCGCAGCAAAAGCGCTATCGCCTGTCCCCGGGCATGCAGGTCAGCGCCGAAATCAAACTCGGCACGCGCACCGTGCTGCAGTACCTGCTCGCACCGGTGCAGAGGACCCTGCACGAAGCAGGGCGGGAACGGTAGCATCGAACGCGTGGCTCGTGGTTCGGACCATAAACCATGAAAAACGTGCAATGTGCAACGGCAATTGCAACCTGCAACGTATATGGTCATAATATACACGAATGATTGATTTTGAACGTGTCGAGGGATTCGACTGGGATGCCGGCAACGTTCGCAAGAACGAGCGGCATGGCGTGTCCCAAGCCGAGGCGGAGCAGGTGTTTTTCGACCTGCGGCTGTTGGTCGTCGAGGATGACAGACACTCCCGCGCCGAATCTCGGTTTCATGGCCTCGGCGCGACACTCGCGGGTCGGGTACTCCATGTCACCTTCACCCTGCGCATGGATGGCAGGAAGATACGCGTCATTTCCGCGCGCGATATGAGCCGAAAGGAAAGGGCTTGCTATGAACAAAAAACCTAAAGTCGTACCACAATTCAAATCCGAGGCTGCAGAGCGGGCTTTCTGGGAGACCCAAGATAGCGCCGAACTGGTCGATTGGTCGAAGGCCGAGCGTGTCATCCTTCCCAAGCTCAAGCCGACCACGCAAAGCATCTCCCTGCGTTTGCCTCTCCACCTGCTCGATCGCATAAAATCGGCAGCGAACGCGCGCGATGTTCCCTACCAGTCGCTCATCAAGGTCTGGCTCGAGGAAAAAGCAAAGAAATCCGCATGACTCGCCCCACGATTCGTTGCTCGTTATACGTTGTACGTGGTTCAATCCACGAACCGCGAATTCACCCTAAGCCAGCAGTGTCATCCCCGCCCTGGCCGCGGCCTTGTCGAAAGTCATCACGGCTGTGCAGCCTGCCGCGGTCGCCATGCGCTCGACCAGGCAGTCGGCAAAATCCGCCTTGCTCGATTCGAACAGGCGCAAAGCCTTCCACGCGGTCTCGGCTTCCTGAACCACTAGCTGCCGGATGCTGAGAATCCGCCGCACGATGTCGGCAACCTCGGATCGGCTGGCGCCATAGCAACTCTCGCTGACCCAGACCAGTTCCAGCAAGACCACGAGACCGACGAAGCCGGGCGTCGCGGGGCTGCATTCCTTCTCGAGCAGTCTGGTCGCGCGCGCCGATTGAGCCGCATCATCCTGCGCGATGTAGCGCACAAGCACGTTCGTATCGATGCCGATCACCGGCCGCCCCGCGCCGCCGCCCGTTTACGCAGTGCCGCATGCATGTCGTTGACGCTCACCGGCGTTTCCGGCTTGCGCAGCGCGCCCTTGAGCGAACGCACGTCGTCATTGGCCGGTTTGATCGCAAACTCTCCGGATTCAAGCTCTACGAATTCGATCCGATCCCCCGCATCCAGCCCCATCCGCTGCCTGATCTCGGCGGGTATGGTTACCTGGCCTTTGCTGGTCATTGTGGCGGTAGTCATGGTGCGGAACTTTCAGATTATCGGAATCCTTACTTTACCGTAAGGCACAGCAGGTATCAACCATTTTCGTCCTGATTTTCCGGATCGTCCGGTTCAGCAGCGGCTGGTCGGATTTCTCAAGCAGCGCGTCGCTGTGCTGGATTATCCCCGCGCCGACCGCGAACACGAGGCGCTGAACTCGCCGGTCTGAGCCTGGCGTGCTATTGCCCAACCGCTGGCCCATGCTAATATCGATTCAAACCGAATTGGAGGGCCCCATGCAAAAATTGAACCGGATCACGATGGATCCCCAAGTGATGGGCGGCAAACCCTGCATACGAAGCATGCGGGTGACCGTTGGTACCTTGGTAGGATTGATGGCGTCGGGCAAGACAATCGACGAAGTGCTGGCCGCGTATCCTTATATCGAGCGGGAAGATGTGCTGGAAGCGCTGACCTATGCGGCATGGCGGGCTGAAGAGAAAGAATTGCCTCTCGCTTCCTGATGAAAATTCTCATCGACATGAACCTTTCACCCCGCTGGGTGGAAGCTTTCATGGCGGCAGGGCTGGGAGCGGCGCACTGGTTTGCGATTGGCGATCCTCGCGCCAGCGATCGATCCATCATGGAATGGGCGCAGAACAATGGTTACATTGTCTTCACCCACGATCTGGATTTTGGCGCCATTCTTGCGGCGACACAGGCAAGCGGACCGAGCGTGATCCAAATTCGAACTGAAAACGTGCTGCCTGAAGATGCGGGAGAAGCGGTAATAGCAGCGGTCCAGCGCTTCGAAGATGTATTGGAGCAAGGCGCGCTGCTCTCGATCGATCCAGCGCGAGCCCGCGCGCGGATCCTTCCTCTCGATCGGTGAGTCCATTTGCATTGCCCAAGCGAGTCAAAATTCGATCGCGTCGATTAGCTTCTTGACCCCTACACCCAGCGGCGCGTCGCTGCAATCCAGCACCACGTCGGCGCGCGCGGGCGCTTCGTAGGGGCTGCCGACGCCGGTCAGGTTCGGCAGTTGGCCGCTGCGGGCTTTCTTGTAGGGGCCTTTCGCGTCGATGCTTCCAGCGGCGTGCTCACAGAATTTACACCCTCCATCCGCGCAAATTCGTATTTGCACCGTTTCCCTCTGCTGTGTACAATCCGTTAGCATTTTTTGAACGCGGTCGTACTCACTCTGGGAATGACAGACATGCCGGAGCTTACCGATACGCAACGTCTGGCACTGCTCAAGCTGCTGCAAGACCAGCCGCAGCCGAGCCAGCGCGATTTGGCGCAAGCCATGGGCGTGAGTCTGGGCAAAGCTAACTACTGCCTGAAGGCGCTGATGGAAAAAGGCATGGTCAAGTTCGGCAACTTCCGCAAGAACCCGGACAAGGGGCAGTACGCCTACCTGCTCACGCCGGCGGGGCTGGAAGAAAAGAGCCGCATCACCATGGCTTTCCTCCGACGCAAGGTCGCCGAATACGAAGCGCTGGAAAAAGAAATCGAACAACTGCGCGGCGATCTGGAAAACCGCCGCATCCCGTCTGCGGCGCAGCCCGAACAGCAAGCGGAAAGTCATCACTATTGAATATGGCGCAACTTTGGAGCCCACCCTCACCCCAACCCTCTCCCGCCCAGGCGGGAGAGGGGGTTTTCTCCCTCTCCCCCGGAATCGGGGGAGAGGGCTGGGGGCCGTGCAGGGGTTTCGGTCGGCATGCCGACCGCCTGCACGGCGGCTGCCCGACGCCCCGAAGGAAGTCCCCTTGGGGGATGCAGCGGGCAGCGCGCCCTGCAAGGGACGGGGCGCCTGTCGGCAAGATAGTCGTGCAATTACTCGATGCTCGATGATGAAAACCGGCACCGAGCGCTGGTATGCCGTGTGCTGTAAGCCGCGCCAGGAGGCGGTGGCCGAAGAGAATCTGCTGCGCCAGGGCTTTCAGGTGTATCTGCCGCGCATCCGCATGCGGCAGCGCCGGCGCGGGGCGTGGATCGACGCGGTCGAAGTGCTGTTCCCGCGCTACATATTTATCCGCATCGATCCGAAGCTGCGCAGCACGGCCTCGGTGCGCTCCACTCGCGGCGCGGTCGGCATGGTGCGCTTCGGCGGGCAGCCGGCCGTGGTCCCGGACGCCGTGATGGACGCGCTGCGTGAGCGCGAGGACGCGGCATCGGGCATGCACGAGGACAAGCGCCCGCTGTTCAACGCGGGCGACGCGGTCAAGCTGGTCGACGGCCCGCTGGCCGGCATGGAAGCCGTATTCACCGAACAAGACGGTGACAAGCGCGTGATCGTGCTACTGGAATTGTTGGGCAAGGCGAACAAAGTAACCGTAAGCCGCGACTGGATCGCGCGGGCGGCGTAAGGCTGGACGGGATAAGTTTGCGCGGAGTGAGACGCTAGCTCCAAGCATTGTCATTCCGAGGGCGCAGCCCGAGGAATCTGCTCTTAAGTTCGCGAAATCCGCGACCAAGGTTTCAGCCCGCGTAAGCGGTTGTTGTGCATCAACTATGCGAAACACGACAGTGCTTTGCAGGGCGGTAGCGTGCCTGAACGGCTGTGCCGCAGCGCCCACGAACCACGACCAACGACCCACGATTTGTCTCGCCATGCATTGATTGCTATGATTGCATGAGTCATATCAATTGAGGTAATCACCATGATCCGCGAAGCCCCTGCAATGACGGTCCGGCAAAACCTCGGCGAGCTGCTGAACGAGGTCCAGTACCGGCACGGAAAAGTGCTGATCACCAAAGCCGGCAAACCGGTGGCCGCCTTGGTCGACATCGCCATGTTCACGCGTCTGCGCAAGCTGGATGAAGAGTTCGATCGGATGCGCATCGAGCTCGCGCAGGCATTCGCCGGCATGACGGAAACGGCAGTCGACGCGCTCGTCGATTCGGCTGTGAAGGACGTACGTGCGCAACGCCGGAAAAAGTGAAAGTTGTACTCGATACCAACGTGCTGCTCTCGGGGCTGATGTTCCCCGAGGGAACACCCGGCCGCATTGTCGCGGCCTGGGTTGAAGCCCGGTTCGAGGTGGCGCTCTCCCTGGATCAGCTTGCCGAGATCGGCCGGGTGCTGGAATATCCGAAGATCCGGCGCAAACTTGGATGGGATGATCAAAGAATCGAGTTGTTTGTCAAACAGCTCTATATCCGGTCCGAGGTGATCGAACTCGGTCCGTTATCGATCGAAGTCCCGCGCGACCCGGACGATGCGCCGATTCTTGCGACACTTGCAATGGCCAAGGCGGATGTCTTGGTGACCGGCGACGGCGACCTCCTGGCTCTGCGCGACAGATACCCGATCGAGACGCCCGCCGAATTCGTCCGCCGCCTGTGATCCGTAAGCGGCGATGATGGCGGTGCCTGTCGGAACAACGCCCCCGCCCTTCGGGCTCCCGCGAGCAACGAACCACGAACAACGAACCACGAACCACGAACAACGATTTGACACTCCACCACACATGCGCTATCTTTGGTATATCCACAGTGGATATACCAAAAAAGAGGTGTGGCCATGAGCATCATTCAGACAACGCTGTTTAAGAGCAATAAGAGTCAGGCGGTAAGGCTGCCCAAAGGGGTAGCCATGCCGGATTCGGTCAAGCGGGTCGATATTATCGCCGTGGGCAATGCCCGGGTGATCGTGCCAGCAGGGGAATCTTGGGACCTGTGGTTCGAAGGGCAGGGCGTGACTGCGGACTTCATGGAAACCCGCGACCAGCCGGCAGATCAGGAGCGTACGGCGCTCTAGCATGCTCATCAAATACATGCTGGACACCAACATCGTGATCTACACGATGAAGAACCGGCCCGCGAGCGTGCGCGGTGCGTTCAAGAAGCACGATGGGCAAATGTGCATTTCGTCGATCACTTTGGGCGAACTGATTTATGGCGCAGAAAAATCGATGGAGCCCGAGCAAAACCTCGCCGACATCGAGAGCATGATCGCCCGTCTCGAGGTGAAACCCTTCGATTCGCAGGCCGCAATACATTTTGGGCAGATACGCGCAGCTCTGGCGAAAATCGGAAAACCGATTGGTCCATATGACGCGATGATCGCGGGACATGCACGCGCCCTTGGATTGGTGCTGGTCACCAACAACGAAAACGAATTTCAGCGCGTGCCGGGTCTGATGCGCGAGAACTGGGTGTGAATTGGCATAGCGCCCACGAACAACGAACAACGAACAACGAACAACGAACAACGAAATGCGATCTCACAAGGACCTCGACGTCTGGCGCGCGGCCATTGACGTGGCACGAGACATCTACGAGCTAACAAAGGCGTATCCGAAGGAAGAGCGATACGGCATGGTCAGCCAAATGCGGCGTAGCGCAGTCTCCATTGCCAGCAATGTGGCGGAAGGGGCTGCACGCCAGGGCAAAAAGGAGTTTATTCAGTTCCTGTACGTCGCAGTCGGTTCGGCCAGCGAACTTGATACCCAAATTGAGATTTCAAAAGTCGCGAAATTGGTGGACGCCGGACGACTTGACGCTGTCCAAACACAAGTAACCAGAGTGACAATGATGCTGCGCGGCCTGATTCGCGCCCTAAGACCCAGCACCGAATAACGAACAACGAACAACGAACAACGAACCACGACCCACGACCATGCGCCTCGACCCTATTGAACGCAATGCGCTGAACAAGGCACTCGCTGGCATAAACGCCGAGCAGGTGTTTCTATTCGGCTCCCGCGTGGACGACTCCAAAAAGGGCGGAGACATTGATATTCTCATTTTCTCCGATGCTCCCCCGTTCAGACTTTCTCACGAAGTCGCGGTGCGGTTCTTCATGGAGTGCGAAGAAAAGGTCGACGTCGTTGTAATGAATCCGCGTAAGCTCACGCCGGAAGAAAAAGCGTTTCTCGAAAAGCTGAAAATGGAGCCCTTGGCACGATGAGCCAAAGCCTCATCGCCGATAGCGCCAGAAAAAGAATGGCAAGAGCCGTCGAGCTTGTAGAGGCATCTTTGACCGGATTGCTGCCGTTCGATCCCGCAAAGACCTATACTCCAAAGGAATTGGAGCCGTACGATGCGCTGAGCGATCGCTTCGTCCGCGCAACCGAAGCTAGCCTCAAGTTCTTCAGAAGTTACGAACGCGCTATGTTCGCGGAGAACTCGGACACACTCAGGGACTTGCTCTCAAGGATGCACAAACTTTCGCTCGTAAGCTCGGTTCAACTGTGGATTGCGATGCGCGACATCAGGAATCGTATAGTTCACGATTATCTGCCGGAGAAACTCAAGGAATTGAATGACATGATTATGGGTGAAATGGGAGCAGAACTGTCCTCCGCAAAGATTACCGCCCTAAAGCTCGACTTGGCCGAGCGCGGGGACTAGCCCCCCAGTCCCAACCACGACCAACGACCCACGACCCACGACCAACGAACAACGAACAACGACCCCATGACCTTTAGCCTCCGCCATCTCCTAATCTCCGCACTTCTCGCCCTGCTGCCCCTGGCCGCCCAAGCCCAAGGCTTCGCGCAGGAAGTCTTCCAGCCGCAACGCCCCGCCGCAACCGCACAGCCCGGCACCGGCGTAGTGGCCCCGACTATCGGCAACGCCCCCCAACGCCGCCCCACGATCAACGAACAACGACCAACGATCAACGAGCAACGACCAACGATCAACGAACAACGAACAACGATCAACGAACAAGAACGCATCGAATTCCAGGACTTCGTCGCCCAATCCACCGGGCGCGACCTGCCGATCTTCGGCTCCGAACTGTTCCGCAACGTGCCCTCCACCTTCGCGCCGGTGGACAACATCCCGGTCGCCAATGACTACCTCATCGGCCCGGGCGACGAGATCATGATCCGCGCCTGGGGGCAGCTCGATGTCGACTTCTCCGCGGTGGTGGACCGCACCGGCACCATCAACATCCCCAAAGTCGGCACCATTAATGTCGCCGGGATCAAGTACCAGGACCTGCAGTCCCACCTCAAGACCGCGATCGGCCGTGTGTTCCGCAATTTCGACCTCACTGTGAGCCTGGGCCAACTGCGCGCGATCCAGGTGTTCGTCGTCGGCCAGGCGCGCCGCCCCGGCTCCTACACCGTCAGCTCCATGAGCACCCTGGTCAACGCCGTGTTCGCCGCGGGCGGCCCCTCGGCCAAAGGCTCGATGCGCAGCATCCAATTGAAGCGCGGCAACAAGGTGGTGACCGAACTTGACCTGTACGACCTCCTGATCAGCGGCGACAAGTCCAAGGACGCGCCGCTCCTGCCCGGCGACGTCATCTACGTCCCGCCTGTCGGCGCGCTGGTTGCGATCTCCGGCAGCGTCAACGTCCCCGCCATTTTCGAATTGAAGCAACGCCCCACCACGACCAACGAACCACGCACCACGACCAACGATCTCGCCGACCTGATAAGCTGGGCAGGCGGTCTAGGCAGCACGGCCTCCGGCCAGAAGGCAACCATCGAGCGCATCGAGAACCACACCGCGCGCAAAGTTGCCGAGTTCAAGCTGGACACGCCCGGCATGCAGACCAAGCTGCACGACGGCGATGTGGTGACCATCTACGCCGTTGGATCGCGCATCGAAAATGCGGTCAGCCTGCGCGGCAACGTGGCGCAGCCGGCGCGCTTCCCCTGGCGCTCGGGCATGCGCGTCAAGGACCTTATCCCCAACAGCGACGCGCTGATATCGCGCCACTACTGGCTGCGCAAGAACCAGACCGTTGGCTTTGATAAGACGGTCGCCGAATTGCTGAAGAAGGAGCAGCCGCGAGACGTGTCACCCGTGTCGGCGCAGAACGCCCCGGTCGGACTGGGCGCCGGCCAGGGCGTGGCAGCGAGGCCGGAGGAAAAGGCCCGGGTCAAGTCCGCCGATGAAATCAAACGCAACCTCGACGAAGTCAACTGGGACTACGCCGTGATCGAGCGCATTAATCCCAAAGATTTGGGCACGACGCTGATACCGTTCAACCTCGGCAAGGCAGTCCTCGAGGGCGACCCGGCGCAAAACCTCCTGCTGCAGCCGGGCGACGTTGTGACCGTATTCTCGGTCGATGATGTTGCAGTGCCCATCGCCAAGCAAACCAAGTATGTGCGGCTGGAAGGCGAGTTCGCCCATCCCGGCATCTATAGCGTCGAGTCGGGCGAAACCTTGCGCCAACTGGTGGCGCGGGTCGGCGGCCTGAGCCCGAACGCCTATCTGTTCGGCGCCGAATTCACGCGCGAGTCAAACCGGGTATACCAGCAGAAAAAACTGGAAGAGGCGGTCAACCGCCTGGAGCGCGAAATCCAGAGCAGTTCGATCAGCCGCAGCAAGAATGTACTGACCACCGAAGAGGCAACCGGTCTGACGCAGGACGCGCAAGCACAACAGGTGCTGGTTGCGAAATTGCGCCAAGTTAAGGCCACCGGCCGCATCGTGCTCGAACTGTCGGCGGACGACGCGTCGGGCCTCAAGGACTTGCCGGACCTGGTGCTGGAAGACAGTGATCGCTTTATCGTGCCTTCCATGCCCTCTACGATCAACGTTATCGGCGCCGTCTACAACGAGAACGCATTCGTGTACAAACCGGAAAAACGCCTGACCGATTACCTGCGGCAGGCGGGCGGTGTGTCCCGGACCGGCGACAAATCGGACGTGTATCTGCTCCGTGTCGACGGCTCTGTAATCAGCAAGCGCCAATCCGGGTGGCTGATGGGTAGTTTTGACGGCGAGCGTATATTGCCCGGCGACACCATCGTCGTGCCCGAAGATTTTGAGCGCACTACATGGACAAAAGTGCTGAAGGACTATGGCCAGATCCTCTATCAGTTCGGTCTGGGTGCAGCAGCCATCAAGGTCCTCAAGCAATAAAGAAGTTGTTGTGGGAGCGAGCTTGCGCCCTGAAAGAAGTCCCCTTGGGGGACTCGCGAATGTACGCGGGGTTGTAGGAGGGGCGCCCCCGCCCCGACCACAGTCCGCAGCCGTTCAAGAAGTTGTAGGAGGCCCGCCCTCGGGCCGACCAAGCGGTTCCATCTATTTATCAGTGCTGACGACCACATGACAGAACCTTCCAACTTGGCAGACAACCCACCAGCCAGCAATGATGACGAAGTCAGCCTGATTGACCTGCTGCTCGTGATCGCCGAAAACGTGCGGTTGCTGGTTTTCGGACCGTTGTTGGCTGGGCTTGCGGCTCTGGGATACGCGTTTACAATTACGCCCACGTTCACGGCAACCACGATGATCATACCGCCGCAACAGCAGCAAAGCACGATGGCGCTGCTGGCCTCGCAACTCGGCGGCTTGGCAGCCGGCGCAGGCATTGAGGGTATCAGGGGAGCGCCCCTTAATAATCCGTCTGACATCTACGTGACCCTCATTAGGAGCCGGAGCGTGGCCGATCGGATCATCGATCGCTTCGAATTGACGCAACTCCATGGGGCCAAGCGCCGAAGAGATGAGGTGAGGGCGATCCTTGAGGTTGCCACCAAGGTGACAGCGGGCAGGGATGGATTAATCACAATCGAAGTCAAGAACAACGATCCGAAGCGCGCGGCGGACATGGCGAACGCCTACGTCGAGGAATTTGCCCGCTTGACTGGCGGGCTTGCGATCACTGAGGCGCAGCAGCGGCGAGCGTTTTTCGAGAAGCAATTCCAGGCAACCCAGGAAAAGCTCGCAAAAGCGCAGCTCGCACTGGGCGAGGCCGGCGTGCCGGAAAGCCTGATGAAAAGCTCCCCTGCTACCGTACTCGAAGGCATTGCGCGGCTCCGCGCGCAAGTTACGGCGCAAGAGATCAAGCTCTCCACGATGCGCGGTTACCTCACCGAGCAAAGCCCCCAATTCAAGCAGGCGCAGCGCGAACTCGACGCGTTGCGGGCGCAACTGGCGCAGGCCGATCACGCTCAGCCGGCGCGCGGCAACCAGAGCACCGAGTACCTCAATCGGTTCCGCGACTTCAAGTACCAGGAGACACTGTTGGAGCTTCTGACCAAACAACTCGAATCAGCCCGCCTCGACGAATCGCGCGAGGGCGCGTTCGTGCAGGTCGTGGACGTAGCGGTTCCGCCAGAGTCCCGGTCCTCGCCCAAGCGAGCGCAGATCGCGGTCCTCACCACGCTGGCGACCGGCATTCTCCTCCTGCTGCTGGTTTTTGCGCGCGAAGCCTTGCGCAGTGCGCGAAATAACCGCGAGTCGGCGAGCAAGCTTGCGCGAATCGCGTCGGCATTGCGCGGTCTGGTGCCGGGGGCACACCAGTAGGAACGGAGTCCCGCAAGCTTAGGCCGGCGGGGCAGCTTTCCGCAATTCTGCTGCAGCCGGCTTGATGAGCAAGTCAGGCATCTTTTCCTAGGTGAATTACATGAACCTCAATCACAGAAAAATCGCCATTATCGGTCTTGGATATGTGGGCCTGCCGCTCGCGGTCGAATTCGGTAAGCGCCGGCCGGTAGTGGGATTTGACATCCGGCAGAAGCGCATCGAAGAGTTGCAGGCGGGCAGGGACGCTACCCTCGAAGTGGAGCCTGAAGAGCTTGCGGACGCGAGCCATCTGACGTTTACGAGCGTGCTTGGTGATCTGCGTGAGTGCGCGATCTTCATCGTGACAGTTCCTACACCTATCGACCGCGCGAACCGCCCGGACTTCGCGCCCCTGCTAGGCGCCTCGGAAACGGTCGGCAAGGCAATGGGCGAAGGTGCGGTGGTGATTTATGAATCCACCGTGTATCCAGGTGCGACAGAGGAGATCTGTGTCCCAGTGCTGGAGAAGCACTCTGGCCTGAAGTTCAATCGCGATTTTTTCTGCGGCTACAGCCCCGAACGGATCAACCCGGGCGACAAGGCACACCGCCTGCCGACCATCAAGAAAGTCACGAGTGGGTCCACGCCCGAGGTGGCGCAGGCCGTAAACGCGCTTTACGCCAGCATCATCACCGCAGGCACGCATATGGCGAGCAGCATCAAGGTTGCCGAGGCGGCAAAGGTAATCGAGAACACCCAGCGGGATCTAAACATCGCGCTCATGAACGAGCTCGCTCTGATTTTCCATCGATTGGGCATCGACACGCTGGAGGTGCTCGAGGCCGCCGGCACCAAGTGGAATTTTTTGCCCTTCAGGCCAGGACTCGTTGGCGGGCACTGTATCGGGGTGGACCCTTATTACCTTACTCACAAAGCGATGGAGGTGGGTTACCACCCCGAGGTGATACTCGCCGGCCGGCGTACCAATGACCGGATGGGCGAGTACGTGGCCGACCAGGTAATCAAGCTCATGACCCGAAAAGGTATCCATGTGGTCGACTCCCGTATCCTGGTACTCGGGCTCACGTTCAAGGAGAACTGCCCCGACCTTCGCAACACCAAGGTCATTGACACCGTCAATGCGTTGAAGGGCTATAGGGCGAATATCGACGTGTACGACCCGTGGATCGACGGAGAGGAAGCCGAGCGGGAATATGGGGTCGTTCCTCTCGCGAGCTCGCCTCTTCAAGGTACTTACGACGCCGTGGTGTTGGCGGTGGCGCACCGGGAATTCCTGGAGACGGGCGCTGAAGGGATCCGCCGATACGGTAAGCCGCAATCGGTGGTCTACGACGTGAAATCGATCCTCCCGTCTGGTTCTGCAGACGGGAGGCTCTAAGCCGGTCCCGCTCTAGATGAAAATTCTCGTAACCGGAAATGCCGGGTTTATCGGATTCCATACCGCCAAGCGGTTGCTTGAGAGGGGCGACGCGGTGGTCGGCTTTGATGTGGTCAACGATTATTACGATCCAGCGCTCAAAGAAGCGCGGCTCCAGATACTCGAGGAAACGGCCAAGAAGACCGGTACCGAATACCACTTCATTCGAGCCAATCTGGCGGACCAATCGGTTGTTGATAGCTGTTTTTCCCGTCATAGATTCGATAGCGTGATCAATCTGGCCGCGCAGGCAGGCGTGCGCTATTCGATCGCAAACCCGCGCGCGTATGTCGAGAGCAATATCGTCGCCTTCGTGAATATTCTGGAGGCTTGCCGGCACCAGCGGGTTTCCCACCTTATCTATGCGTCCACGAGCTCAGTCTACGGCGCCAACACTACGATACCGTTCAGCGAACATCGGGGTGTCGATCACCCGCTGCAGTTCTACGCGGCGACCAAACGCGCGAACGAGCTGATGGCGCATTCCTACAGCCACTTGTATCGGCTCCCGACCACCGGTCTGCGGTTCTTTACGGCATACGGTCCATGGGGCCGCCCCGATATGGCCCTCTTTTTGTTCACCAAGAATATCCTCGAAGGAAAGCCGATCCAGGTATTCAATCGAGGCAACCACACGCGGGATTTCACCTACATCGATGACCTCGTCGAAGGAATAGTCCTCGCGACCGACGACATTGCAAGGCCCAATCCGGAATGGAACAGCGACCAGCCAGATCCGGCCACCAGCAATGCGCCATTCAGAATATTCAATATCGGTAACAATAGCCCCGTTAGGCTCTCGGAGTACATCGAAGCGATCGAGGCTACGCTCGGCAGGAAGGCGGTCCAGGAGCTGTTGCCATTGCAGAGTGGGGACGTGCCAGACGCCTTCGCCGATGTGAGTGATTCGGTGCGCTCGCTAGGGTTTAGGCCGGCGGCGACGCCCTTGAAAGTGGGCGTGGAGAACTTCATCCGCTGGTATCGGGCGCGCTACGAGAACGCGTCTGGATGAAGAGTGTTACGGGTGCCCAGACCTACGGCCCCAAAGGCATGGTGCCTTCTCAACCTCTTATCCAGCTCTTGACACGCCTCTGGCACCATATCAGCCAGAGGCGGCGTCGCCAATTCGGACTATTCCTGATACTGATGATCCTGGCCTCTTTTGCCGAAATCATCAGCATTGGAGCCATTCTGCCTTTCCTTAGTATTTTGATAGCCCCTGAACGCGTCTTCGACCACCCCGCGGCCCAGCCGGTCATCCGCGCTCTCGGCCTAACAGCGCCCGGCCAGCTTTTGCTCCCCCTCACCCTGGCGTTTGGTCTTGCCGCGCTTGTCTCCGGCGGCATGCGTCTGCTGCTTCTCTACGCCACCATCCGCCTGTCCTTCGCCACCGGTGCCGATCTCAGCATCAATATTTACCGGCGGACCCTCTACCAACCTTATGCGATTCATGTCGCCCGCAACAGCAGCGAAGTCATCAACGGTATCGCCAGCAAGACCAGCATCATTATCCACATGATTCTGGTACCCGTCCTTACGCTCTTGAGTTCCACTCTCATGCTGGTCGCGATCCTCCTTGCGCTGTTGGCCATCGACCCCATCGTCGCTCTCACGGCATTTGCGGGCTTTGGGGGCATCTACGGCGCCATCATTCAAATAACCCGCAGGAAGCTCTTCGATAACAGCAAGCGCATCGCCCACGAATCCAACCAAGTTCTAAAATTTCTGCAAGAAGGACTGGGCGGCATCCGAGACGTCCTCATTGGCGGCAGTCAGGAGACCTACTGCAAGATATACCGCAATGCCGATTTGCCTCTCCGTCACGCCGCGGGCAACATTCAACTCATTGCTAACAGCCCTCGCTACGTATTAGAAGCCCTCGGCATGACACTCATCGCCGGCCTTGCTTATGCGTTGGCACAGCAACCCGACGGCATCGCAAAAGCCATACCGATCCTCGGTGCCTTGGCCCTCGGTGCCCAACGCCTGCTGCCGGTTCTCCAGGGAGCTTATTCCGCTCTGGCCAGCATCAAAGGCAGCCAAGCCACGCTGCAGGACGGCCTTGAGCTACTTGACCAGCCCTTGCCCGAATTCGCTGGTCAGCCAGTCCCGGCCCCTATTCCCTTTCGACAACGCATCAAGATAGACAGCATGTCGTTCCGCTACGCTCCGGAATCCCCGTGGGTTTTGCGCAATCTCAACCTCGAAATACGCAAAGGTAGCCGCATTGGGTTCATCGGTGCCACCGGCAGTGGCAAGAGTACCCTGCTTGACATCATCATGGGTCTGCTCACCCCTTCCAGCGGCATCCTCGCCATCGACGGTCAAGCTATCACCCCCGGCAACCACCGCGCCTGGCAAGCCCATATCGCCCATGTTCCGCAAACCATCTTCCTGGCCGATACCACCATTGAAGAAAACATTGCCTTCGGATTGCCTAAGGAGCGGATCGACCATGAACGCGTCCGGCAGGCCGCCGATCAGGCACAGATCGCCGGCGTCATCGAAAGCTGGCCGGCAAACTACCAAACCTTGGTTGGCGAACGCGGCATTCGCCTCTCCGGTGGCCAACGTCAACGCATCGGTATCGCCCGTGCCCTCTACAAGCAAGCGGACGTGATTACTTTCGATGAAGCGACCAGCGCCCTCGACAACGAAACCGAGCGAAATGTGATGCAGGCCATTGAAGGCCTGAGCCAGGAACTCACCATTCTCATCATCGCCCATCGGCTGACCACGCTACAGAACTGCGACCAGATCATCGAACTTGGTAACGGTGGCGTGCTGCGCACCGGCAGCTACCAAAGCATGACGGATCAACCAACAAAACTTAGCGAAGCCTGAAACCATGCTCACCAACGCATCCGTACTTATTACCGGCGGTACCGGCTCTTTCGGCAAAGCCTTCGTCAAAACCGTCCTCGCCCGTTATCCGAACATCAGGCGGCTCGTGGTTTACTCCCGCGACGAACTGAAGCAGTTCGAGATGTCACAGCAGTTTCCGGAAAGTCAGCATCAAGGCATGCGCTACTTCATTGGCGATGTGCGCGACCAGGACCGGCTGCGCCGTGGGATGGAAGGCATCGATACGGTGATCCACGCCGCTGCGCTCAAGCAGGTGCCGGCCGCTGAGTACAACCCCTTCGAGTGCATCAAGACCAACGTTTTAGGTGCGCAAAACGTTATCGAGGCCTGCCTCGATAACGGCGTGCAACGCGTGGTGGCGCTGTCCACCGACAAGGCTGCTGCGCCGATCAACCTTTACGGCGCCACCAAGCTTTGTTCGGATAAGCTGTTCGTGGCTGCCAACAATATCAAAGGCCATCGCGATATCCGCTTTAGCGTAGTGCGCTACGGTAATGTTATGGGTAGTCGTGGCTCGGTGATCCCATTCTTCCTTGACAAGCGGGGCAATGGGTCATTGCCTATTACTGACCCTTTGATGACGCGCTTCAACATAAGCCTGCAAGAAGGCGTCGACATGGTGTTGTGGTCTCTGGAAAATGCCTGGGGCGGCGAAATATTGGTGCCAAAAATTCCTTCTTATCGTATTACCGATCTGGCCATGGCCATTGGCCCCGAGTGTGAACATCCGGTGATCGGCGTGCGCCCCGGCGAAAAAATCCATGAGCAGATGATTACCGCCAGTGACAGCTTCAATACCGTAGACGTGGGCTCTTACTATGCCATCTTGCCTACTGGTGGCACCTACAGCATTGCAGATTACTGCGTCAAGACAGGTGCAAAACTGGTTGAGCCAGGCTTCAGCTATGACAGTGGAAGTAACGCGCATTTTTTGAGCGTGGAAGAGTTGCGCAACTTGATCCGAACGCAAGTCGATCCCAATCATCGCCTTTGACTGCATGAGTAAAATTTCCTACGGTCGTCAAGACATTAGCGAAGCCGATATTCAGGCGGTGGTGGATGTGCTGCGCTCGGACTTCCTCACTCAAGGCCCGGTTGTTCCCGCCTTTGAAGAAGCGATCGCCGACTACTGTGGCGCCGAGTCTGCCGTGGCCGTCAACAGCGCCACCAGCGCATTGCACATTGCATGCCTGGCGCTTGGCGTCGGCCCGGGCGACATGGTCTGGACCAGTCCGAACACCTTTGTTGCCAGCGCTAATTGCGCGCTGTATTGCGGCGCGCAGGTCGATTTTGTGGACATTGATCCGCGCACTTACAACCTGAGCGTGGAACGCCTCGCGGAAAAATTGGCAAAGGCGGAAAAGTCAGGTTGCCTGCCCAAAGTGGTCATCCCGGTACACCTGTGTGGCCAACCATGCGATATGGCAGGCATCCATGCCTTGAGCCAGCGCTACGGCTTCAAGATCATCGAGGATGCTTCGCACGCCATCGGCGGCAAATACCGGGGCGAGCCCATCGGCAATTGCCGCCTCAGCGACATCGCCGTATTCAGTTTTCATCCGGTCAAGATCATCACTACCGGCGAAGGCGGCATGGCCCTGACCAACGACCCGCAACTGGCCAGGCGCATGCAACTGCTGCGCAGTCACGGCATCACCCGCGACCCAAGCGAGATGACCCATGCAACGGAAGGTCCATGGTATTACCAGCAGATCGGCCTGGGTTTCAATTACCGCATGACCGAGTTGCAGGCCGCGCTGGGCCTCAGTCAGATGAGGCGGCTGGATTCGTTTGTCGCCAGGCGACATGCCATCGCCCTGAGATATGACGAACTGCTGGCTGGCTTGCCCGTTAACACGCCCTGGCAGCACCCGGACGGCTACTCTGGCCTGCATTTGTATGTAATTCGTCTCAAGCTCGACGACGTGCGCAAGACCCATCGCGAAGTGTTCTCATCGCTGCGAGAAGCAGGTATCGGCGTGAATCTGCATTACATCCCGGTTTATCGGCAACCCCACTACGAGGGCATGGGCTTCAAGTCCGGGTACTGCCCGGAAGCCGAACGCTATTACGCCGAGGCAATCAGTTTGCCGATGTATCCGGGGTTGACCGAGGCGCAACAGGATGAAGTCGTGGCTGCCCTGAATTTTGCTATTGCCGAAGAATGGATGTGACCCGTTCGGAAAAAAGACCAACGGTGAAACAAAGAGATATTTTCTTGCAGTCCGAGGGTCGTGCCTGAAAGATGGACTTTGAAATCTGGCTCATTCGGCGCTCGGATCATGAGTGCGCGGCCCATAAGGTGCGGCATTGCGGTGAGGCGAGCACCGGTGTTCCAGATGAATGGGCTCCGGTTTCGATGCTGCGGGGAGTCCGGCGATGACCCGGCGTATGAGCCGGCTCGCCCTGGGCACTGCCCAATTCGGCCTGTCCTATGGCATCGCCAACCAAAATGGCCAAGTTACGCGGTCGGCGGCAAAGGCGATGCTGCAACTCGCAGCGGCAAATGGCATCGATACCATCGACACGGCCATCGCCTACGGCGAGAGCGAAATCTGTCTGGGTGAGGTCGGTACCCAAGGCTTCAGGCTGGTGACTAAATTGCCCGCGGTGCCCGATGACTGCGATGAAATAGAGGGCTGGGTTCAAGAGCAGGTTCGCGCATCTCTGTCACGCCTTGGTGTGAGTGCCGTGTATGGTCTGCTGCTGCATCGCCCGGAGCAGCTGCTTGGCGCGGAAGGCAAAGCGCTTTATCAAACCTTGCAAGGTTTGAAAGAAACCGGGCAGGTGCAGAAGGTGGGAGTCTCGATCTACACTCCAAGCGAATTGGACGCGCTAACACCGCATTACCGCTTCGATCTGGTGCAAGCCCCGTTCAATCTCGTGGATCGCCGCCTGCACACATCGGGCTGGCTGCGACTGCTGAAGCAGGAAGACATTGAAATCCACGCTCGTTCGACCTTCTTGCAAGGCTTGCTGCTAATGCCTCAGGCGGGCATGCCGCGCAAGTTTGCGCCATGGTCTCATTTGTGGGGAAAATGGCATGGTTGGCTTGCACGTCACAACATATCGGCGGTCGAGGCTTGTCTGGCGTTTCCGCTTTCCTTTCCCCAGATTGACCGGGTGGTCGTGGGCGCGGATAGCGTGATCCAACTCGAGCAAATTATCAGTGCTGCGGCCTGTGCCGCGCCGGTTGATCTACCCGACCTGCGTTGCGACGCGGAAGATCTGATTAACCCAGCCCGTTGGCCCGGTTTATGAAAGTTGTTGCGCTCGTCCAGGCTCGCATGGGTTCCACCCGTCTGCCCAATAAGGTGATGAAACCGATTGGCGGAATTCCCATGATCGAACTGTTGCTCTCGCGCCTGTCGCGGGCCAGGGAGGTGGATCAAATCGTCGTCGCCACGTCGGTGGATGAGCGCAACCAACCGATGGCCGAACATGTCCGCAAGCTCGGTTTTGCCTGCGAGCGGGGCAGCGAAAACGACGTGCTGGACCGCTTTGTGCAAGCGGCAAGAGCGCACCATGCCGATGTGGTGGTTCGTATCACCGGCGATTGCCCGCTCGTAGATCCGGCACTGGTCGACGAAGCTGTCCGCCGCTTTAAGGCTGCCGGCGTCGATTACCTCAGCAACGCCAATCCGCCCACTTACCCGGACGGTCTGGACATCGAAATCTGCACCTTCAAGGCACTGGAACGGGCCGGTCAAGAGACCAGCAAACCGTTTGACCGAGAGCATGTCATGCCGTACCTTCGCGAACCCGGGCGGTTCAAGACCGCCTCCATGGAGCACAGCAAAGACCTCTCCGCCTTACGTTGGACGGTGGATGAACCTGCTGATCTTGCCGTCGTTGAAGAGGTGTTCCGGCACTTCCAGCCCCGCACCGATTTCACCTGGGGCGAAGTACTCGACTTGCAAGACCAGCAGCCAGGCATTTTTGACATCAACCGACACCTCGTCCGCAATGAAGGAGATAGCATGGGCACCGGCCAAAAACTCTGGAAGCGCGCCAAACAAATCATCCCCGGCGGCAACATGCTGCTTTCCAAGCGGGCCGAAATGTTCCTGCCCGACCAGTGGCCCGCCTACTTCAGCAAGGCCAAGGGCTGCAAGGTGTGGGATCTGGACGGCAACGAATACATCGACATGTTTATCATGGGGATCGGCACCAACACGCTGGGTTATGGGCATCCCGAAGTCGATGCGGCTGTTCGCCAGACAATCGATGCCGGCAACATGTCAACGTTCAACTGCCCGGAAGAAGTTTATCTCGCCGAACGGCTTGTGGAATTGCACCCCTGGGCCGACATGGTGCGCTTTGCCCGCTCAGGAGGGGAAGCCAACGCAATCGCCATTCGCATTGCACGGGCCGCGTCGGGGCGCGACAAGGTCGCCATCTGCGGTTATCACGGCTGGCACGACTGGTATCTGGCCGCCAACCTGGGCGACGAGCAGAACCTTGCGGGCCATCTGCTCCCTGGCCTTGAGCCCAGGGGCGTGCCGCAAAACCTACGCGGCAGCGTGCTGCCTTTCCGCTACAACAATTTTCTGGAACTGGAAGCACTGGTCCGCGATCACGACATCGGCGTGATCAAGATGGAGGTATCGCGCAACATGGGCCCGGAGGACGGTTTCCTGGAGAAAGTGCGGAAACTCGCCACCGACAAGGACATCGTGCTGATCTTCGACGAATGCACTTCCGGCTTTCGCCAGAGCTTTGGCGGCCTGCACAAGCTCTATGGCGTCGAGCCCGACATGGCCATGTTCGGCAAAGCGCTGGGCAACGGCTACGCGATTACCGCGGCCATAGGCAAACGCGCGGTCATGGAAGCGGCCCAGAGCACCTTTATCAGCAGCACATTCTGGACCGAGCGCATCGGTCCCGCCGCCGGCGTAAAGACGTTGGAAGTGATGGAGCGCACCAGGTCCTGGGATCGGATCACGCAAACCGGCCGGGACATTACCGCCAACTGGCAGGCTCTGGCCGAAAAACACGGATTGTCAATTTCCACCAGCGGACTGCCGGCCTTGACGAACTTCTCCTTCAACAGCCCCAATGCGTTGGCCTACAAAACGCTCATCACGCAGGAAATGCTGGCCAAAGGTTATCTGGCCGGGACTGCCGTATACGTGTGCACTGAACATACGCCACAAGTTGTTGCCAGCTTTTTCGATGCATTGGATCCGGTATTCTCGCTGATCAAGGAATGCGAAGATGGCCGTGACGTAATGAGCCTGCTGAAAGGGCCTGTGTGTCATGCCGGATTCAAGCGGCTGAATTGATGCCCCAGTCCATCCTTGTCCTCGCCGCCCACCCCGATGACGAAGTCCTCGGCTGCGGCGGCACCATCGCCAAGCTTGCCGACCAAGGCGCGACGGTACATGTCGCGTTCCTGGCCGATGGCGTATTCTCCCGCGCTGACAGCAAAATGGACCTGCATGACGAGCTTAGCGCCCGCCGGGCTGCCGCCGATAAAGCCTGCGGCATCCTGGGCGTGAAATCCCTTTCTTTCGGCGACTTTCCGGACAACCGGATGGACACCCTGCCGTTGCTGGATATCGTCAAAGTCGTCGAAGCGCTGATTGTCGAGCATCGACCGGATACGGTGCTTACGCATCACGCCGGGGACGTCAATATCGACCATCGCCGCGTTCATGAGGCCGCCGTCACGGCTTGCCGCCCGCAACGTGGTTACCCGGTCAAGACGCTTTTGTGCTTCGAGGTGCCGTCCAGCACGGAATGGCAACTCCCCGGCAGCGCACCGTTATTCGCGCCCAATTGGTTTGTAAATATCTCGGATGCGTTCGACCGCAAGCTCGCGGCATTGGACGCCTATGTCGCCGAACTGCGTGAGTGGCCGCACCCACGTTCACGGCAAGGCGTAGAGCATCTGGCGCGTTGGCGCGGCGCCACCGTGGGCGTGGATGCGGCCGAGGCTTTCATGTTAGGACGGCAACTGGCGTGAAGGTCGTCTTTCGCGCCGACGCGTCAGCCCAAATGGGTGTCGGTCACCTCATGCGCTGCCTGACGCTGGCAGAAACGCTGCGCGGGCGCGGTGTGCAGACGCGATTCGTCTGCCGCGAACATCCAGGAAATCTCATACCCCTGCTGCGGCAACTGACCATCCCGGTCACGTGTTTGCCCGCAGCGGCAGGTGACAATAGGCCGCTTGGCGAAGACTACGCCGCTTGGCTGGGAGTGACGCAGTCCGAAGACGCTGCTCAGACCGTCGAAGCGCTCGATGGCGAAACGCCGGACTGGCTGGTCGTCGATCATTACGGCCTTGATGCTGAATGGGAGCGGCGGCTGCGCCCGCATGCCGGCAAATTGATGGTAATCGACGATTTGGCCAACCGCCGACATGACTGCGATGTGCTCTTGGACCAAAACTATTCCGCAGAGGGCGAGCGCCGCTACGCAAGCTTATTGCCCGATGGCTGCAAACTGCTGGTCGGGCCGCACTACGCTCTGCTCCGCCCCGAGTATGCCGCTTATCGCAAAACACTCCGTGCCCGTGACGGGCAGGTTAGAAGGGTGATGGTGTTTTTCGGAGGCTCCGACCCGCAGAACGTGACGGGACTGGCGCTTGAAGCGTTGTCCGGCGCTGCATTGCGTCATCTGGAAGTAGATGTGGTAGTTGGCGCCAACAATCCACACCGCGAGGCGCTGGAGAAACAAGCCGCAGAGAGGCCGCAAACTACTATCTACGGCCCGCGTCACCATCTGGCGGATCTGATGATGCGGGCCGATCTTGCTATCGGGGCTGGCGGTACGACAACTTCGGAACGGATGTGCCTGGGTTTGCCGACCGTGGTGGTGAGCATTGCCAAGAATCAGGAGCCGGGCTGTGAAGCTCTTTCTCATGCAGGGTTAATTCGGTATCTTGGCGACCTGCGGTTGCTTAGACCTTCGGATCTAAGTGACGCGCTCAAGGAATGGGTTGGCTGCCGTGAACGCATGGTCGAACTCTCAACTCGAAGCCAGTTGACGGTGGATGGCTTGGGTACTTTGAGACTGGCCGAGTGTCTTGGTCCAACACCGGCAGAACGACTCCGATTAAGGCCAGCGCGTGAAGACGACATTTACCTTTACTTCAGCTGGGCCAACGACCCCGAGGTGCGCCGGCAGGCAGTCCGTTCGGAATCGATTCCTTGGGCGCAACATCGGGAATGGTTCGCTGCCAAACTGGCTAACACGCGAAGCCATTTGTTTGTTATGCAGGCCGGAGAACTTCCCGTTGGGCAGATTCGCTTTGACCGAGAAAATGGCGTATTACAGATTGACTATTCGATTGAACCCACGTTTCGCGGCCGCGGATGGGCAAAGCGCCTGGTTGCGATGGGAATGAATCGACTGCTCGAATGCGGACCCATTAGCTTTCGCGCCGAAGTAAAAAAGTTGAATCTTCCGTCCAGCGCAGTTTTTTTGCACCTGGGTTTCATTGAGTCGCCATCGCCTATCGATTCCAGCCTAAAAGTCTTTCTCTTTGATCCACGCATTCACCAGCTCCAGGAAATGTGTTGATATGCGTGTAATGATTAGCGCCGCAGCCTCGCCAGCATCGGTATCGATTTTGCGCCACCTGCGCGCGCTTGGTCACAGCGTGGTTGGACTCGACGCCGGCATCGAGGCAGAACCCCTCGGCCGCGCCTTCTGTGACAGCTTCCATGTCGCACCGCTTGCCGATTCGCGGGAATATCTCGATTTTCTCTGTGAGAGACTCGCTGAGGTTGACATATTTCTGCCTTTTATCGACGAAGAACTGCATGCAATCGCTGAAGGTTGGGATCGTTTTCCACCGGAGCTCGCCGGGCGAATTGCGGTATCTGAGCCGGAGGTGTTGCGAGACTGCATCGACAAATGCATCTTCCAGCGAGCCTGCAAAGACGCAAAACTACCAATAGCGCCGGAGGCAAGTACGGCGCCGGCCTTTTTTAAGCCGCGGTACGGACGGGGTGGACGAGGTGTGATTGAGGCTTCTGACGATCGTATGTTCAAGGCCTTGCAGGGCCGCGATGGTGTGCTTCAGGAGGCCATACGTGGGGTGGAATATACGGTCGATGCAATCTTCGACCGCGCGGGCTGCTTGATTGCCACATCACCGCGGCGGCGTTTGCGTGCTGCGGGGGTGTCGACGGTAGGCGAGGTTGTGCCCGACGAAAGACTGCATAACTTAGCTGAGCAACTAGGTAAACGTTGGCACTTCCGTTACGCAATCAACTTTCAGGTAATTCGTACAGCCGAAGGTCGCGATTGGATCATCGAGCTCAATCCGCGACTTGCGGGCAGCGCCATATTTTCGGCTCTAGCAGGGTGCGATCCATTTGCAGCAACCATTGCGCTGTGGAACCATGAGACTTGGCATGGTGCGCCAAGGCACTTGCGCGTTTGGCGTTACTGGGAGGAAATGACCGGGGAGCAGTCTGCTTGATGAATGGCCGCGCATCACCGGCATTTGATATAAAGCCAGAGCAGTTATTCGCCGAACTGTCAGGTGTGCCGAGAATTGTCTTCGATCTCGATGGGACAATATACGATACAAGGGATTTCGAAAGGCCGGCGCTTGCGTCCGTCTTCGACTGGATCCGCGATCGAAGCGGTCAACCTTTGGACGGGTTATTGCAAGCATTGTGGTTCCGTCGCGAATCCGACCGGCACCGACCCGGCTTGTTCGACGAGTCGCTGGCCGAGTTTGGGTTGCCGGTGTCTTGGGGCGCCGAGTGCGCAACGCGTTTTCATGATTACGCGGGGGACGAACTTGCCCATGCATATTCCTTGAGCAAGTGGCTCCGCGAGTTGTGCTCACAAGATTGCCGACTTGCGCTTGTAAGCAATGGCCGCGCTGCCTTGCAGAAGCGAAAAATCACCTTGCTCGGACTTGGCGATATTTTTGATATCTGCATTTACTGCGACCCAAGGATCCCAGATCAACTAAAGCCGTCTGCCTGGGCGTGGTCTCAGCTTGCGGCGTGGGAGTCGACGCTGCCGACGGTATATGTGGGTGATGATCCGGTGGATGCTGAATTTGCCGTTGCCGGACACGTCGATTTTATACCCTTCAGTTTCAGGAGCCCGTTGTATGAAGATTGACGGTCGATCCATCGGGCCCGATCACCCGCCGTATGTGATTGCTGAGATATCGAATAACCATCTCGCCGATCCAGAGCGGGCCTGCCGCTTAATCGAGGTCGCGGCAAATGCCGGCGCGGATGCGGTAAAAATTCAGACCTATGATGCGGATTCGCTCACGATAGATTGCGATAGACCAGAGTTTATTATCCGGACTCCCCCGTGGGAAGGATTGAATTACTACCAGCTCTATCGGAAGATAGCGCTTCCCGCCAGTTTTACTAAAAAGCTATTCCGCGTGGCTCGTGATTGCGGAATAACAATATTCAGTTCGCCTTTTGACGAGCGTGCTGTAGCGTTACTTAGCGAGTTGAATTCTCCCGCATATAAGATTGCGTCCTTTGAGGCTTGCGACGATCCTTTATTGCGTGCGGTCGCGGCAACTGGCCGTCCGGTAATTGTCTCCACCGGCGTGGCGAGTATCGGCGAGATCGAAGAAACGCTGAGGGTATTGCGCGAAGCAGGGTGTTTTGATATTGCGCTGTTGCATTGTGTTTCGGCATATCCTGCAGATATTCGTGATATGAATCTGCGCGCGCTCGATCGGCTTGCTGCACTAAACTGCCAGGTGGGGCTTTCTGACCACAGTCTGTCCAACCTTGCTGTGATGGTTGCAGTGGCGCGTGGCGCGGTACTGATCGAGAAACACTTCACTCTGTCGAGATCTGATGGCGGGCCAGATGCTTCGTTTTCATTGGAGCCAGACGAGCTCGGCGACTTGGTTCGATCAGTGCGTGACGCTTGGGAGGCGCTGGGCGACGCTAACGTGCTTACACAGTTACGTCGGCCGGGGGCCGAACATGCCCGGTCTCTATTCGTCGTCAAACCAGTGGCCGCCGGCGAGAAGATCGGACCCGATCATGTCAGGGCGATACGGCCGGGGCTTGGGCTGCCGCCGCGCAGCCTGCCGCAGGTCCTTGGTCGTCGTGCCCGACGGGATCTTGCGCGGGGCGAGCCTCTTCATTGGGAAGACATGGAATGACAACTTTCGCGCGCTCTATAAGCGGCCCAATCTGTCCGGTTTGCGCTGGCGTCGGACGGCCGCTGCTCACTTTGCCCGCCCAAGCCATTTACCAACATCCAGTCCCCGCCGATGCCGATGTGCCGCCGCCCTATACGATCGACCTTAGTTGGGTTGCCTGCACCGATTGTGCTCACGCTTGGCAGCCAGAGTTCGACAAAACCGTGCTGGAGCAGATTTATCGCAGTCATTACTACACGCCCGCACCGGCCGGCATCGGCGTACAGTTCCAAGATGATTTTCTCGCCGCGCTAGAGCGATTCGGACTGATTCGGCCGAGACAAGCATTGCTTGAAATTGGCGCCTCGGCCGGAGATGTTCTCTTGGACCTAAAGATCCGAACCGGGGCAGCCCGCGCATTCGCATTCGAGCCCAACAAAGAAAACGCAGCAGTGGCGAGGCAGCGCGGACTGGATGTGCGGGAGCGCTTTTTCGGTAGCGATGCGGTCCGGGAGGGAATTGATTATGCGGACTTCATCTATGCGCGGCATGTGATAGAACATATCTTCCAATTCGATGACTTCTTCAAAGGTTTAAATGGTGTTGCCGCGCCAACCGCAGACTTGGTGTTGGAGACTCCGAGCCTGGACTGGCACGCTAGGCAAGGTTCAATCGATCCGTTCCATATCGAGCACGTGCATGTATTCTCTCTGCGGTCACTGGCAAGAGTCGGCATGCTTCATGGCTGGTCATTGGCGCAAAGCGAAGTAACCGCCGAAGGAAACCTAATCGCGTCTTTCAAGAGAGGAGCGGCGGGCATTGAAATACCGCCGCCCATTCTGAATGGACTTCAACAAGCGGTGGATTCGCGCCGTACGTATTTGCAGAACCTGCTTTTGGGCCGCAAGCTGATTATTTGGGGTGCGGGTAGCTCCGGAGTCTGCCTGGTTAGTACGCTTGGACGCGAGCCAGAGTTCTGGACGGACGGCAATCCCAACAAGATTGGAAAGCGATTCGTCGGCTTGAAATCCCAGATCGTCAGTCCTCAATATGCATTTGCCCAGGCTAAAGCCAAATTGGGTGCGGATCCGGTCCTTGTTGTCGCGTCATCATTCATGCGCGAGATTCTTCCGCGCGCTCGAGAACTCGGATGGGATGGAGAAGTGCTCGATTTGGCAGGTAACCGGCTGTAATGGAACTCGACCGGCGAATGCATGAAATAGGTCTATTTCAGTGTCAATCAAACTCTAACGGGTTAGCGCATTTGTGAATCAGAAGACTGCATTTCACATATTGATAGTAGGGTGGGATCACTCTCTCATTGAAAACCTTTGGAATCGAATCGCAGTGCAGGGCGAATACCGTATTTCCTACATCGCGCCTCCGCGGTATACGCCGCAAGAGTGGCCTGAGCGCCCGCTCCAAGCCAACATACATTTTCTTCGCGATGACCTGAAGCAGCGCATGCCGGCCCCCGATCATCAGCTCTTGGCGTCGCTGGAGCAAGGTGGTGTTCCCACTGTTCACAATATGATCATGGGTGATCGCATCGTATCCAAATTGAGGTACGGCGACGCATTAGGCTATGCTACGTTCCTTGCGCAAAGGCTGATTGAACTATTCAGCAGCGTCAAACCGTCGGTAATTGTCGGAGGGTTCGACGCAATTCACAGCGGTCTCGCGCTCGCGGTCGCCAAGCGGATTAATATCCCCTGGTTCGCGCTGAACTTCAGCGTGATCCCGCCTGGATTGGCTTGTTTTTGCGATCGTATGTCGCCCACGGCAAGAGTTCTTACTAACGTACGACCTTCGAGCGAGCTGCAATCCTTGGCGGAGGCGTCGCTTCAGAAATTTGAGAATAGGAAGATTCAGGCCTATGCATATATAGCCCCACCACCATTGTCGCTTGCGGGAAAAATGGCAAAGCTTCCCAGGCGATTGCTGGCTTTGCATCGCACCATTCGCAGATCACGGTTGCGCGAGTTCCTGCAATTCACCGAAGAGCGAACTGACCACAGCGTATCAGCCGTGTTGGAACATTTTCGCGGCACATCCCGCGCGCGCAAGGCGCTTTCCGAATTCCGAGCCTTGAATGACCCCCCGGGTACTCCCTATGTGTTTTTCGGACTGCATTTCCAGCCTGAATCCAGCATTGATGTCCTGGCTCCATTTTTCAGCAACCAAATGTGGGTCATTGAACTGCTTTCGCGTTCGATACCCCCGACACACAAGCTTCTGGTCAAGATACATAAAAGCGACATTTCCAACTATTCGCGCGAGCAACTCGACAAAATGCAGTCCTTCCCGGGGGTCGAGTTGGTCGCGCCATTCGCGGATACCCGCAATTTTATTCAGAATGCAGGCCTGATTGTCGCGATCCAGGGCACCATTGGATTGGAGGCGGCGCTTTTCGGCAAACCGGTTATCATGTTGGGCGAATCCCCGGTCACGATCTTTCCCAGCGCGTCTGGTATCGGCGAGATCGCCGATCTGCCAAGCTTGATCCGAAGCAAACTCGCCGGATCACCCCCGAGCCGGACGGACATCGTGAATGCCTATGCCGCATACATGGCGCCATTTTCGCCCGCGAGCCACAACGATTGGACAGCACGAATAACCGCCGATGAAATTGATAACTATGTTGTGCTTTTCGATGCGCTCAAGCAGCATGTGCTTAGTAGAGAAAATGATCGATTACCGACGGCGGGCCGTGAAACTGTACCCTCAACCGGTACCTAACATTGTCAAGGCATGAACATGGGTAAGACCCCGATTACCGACCGCAAGATCCGATTCGCCCTGGTGGGCTGTGGACGCATCGCGCAGAGCCACTTTGGTGCGATAGAGAAGCATGCCGGACGTTGCGAGCTTACGGATGTCTGCGATACTGATCCCAAGGCCTTGGCCGCGGCGACGCAAAAGACCGGCGCCACTGGCCATGCCAGTCTGGCCGGATTGATGGAAAGCACCGCCGCCGACTGCGTTGTACTGGCGACGCCGTCGGGCTTGCACTCCGGGCAAGCCATACGGATCGCGGCATCCGGCCGTCACGTCATGACCGAAAAGCCCATGGCCACCCGCTGGCAGGATGGTCTCGATATGGTCAAGGCTTGCGACGCGACGGGGGTCCACCTGTTCGTGGTCAAACAGAACCGCCGAAATACCACCCTGCAACTGCTCAAGCGGGCCATCGAGGAAAAGCGCTTTGGCCGCATCTTCATGGTGAACATCAACGTGTTCTGGGCCCGCCCGCAGGCATACTACGATAGCGCCAAGTGGCGCGGCACCTGGGAACTTGACGGTGGCGCCTTCATGAACCAGGCGAGCCATTATGTGGACCTGCTCGACTGGTTGATCGGCCCGGTGCAAAGCGTGCAGGCCATGACCGGCACCCTGGCGCGTGACATTCAGGTCGAAGACACGGGCGTGCTCAACGTCCGCTGGCGCTCGGGCGCGCTGGGCTCGATGAACGTAACCATGCTCACCTACCCGAAGAACCTCGAGGGTTCCATTACGATTCTCGGCGAGCGGGGCACGGTACGGGTGGGGGGGGTTGCGGTCAACGATATCCAACTCTGGGAATTCGCCGACCAGCGCGACTACGATAGCCAAGTCAAGGACGCAAATTACCAGACCAGCAGCGTCTACGGCTTCGGCCATCCGCTCTACTATGACAATGTCATCAAGGTACTGCGCGGCGAGGCTGAGCCGGAAACGGATGGCCGCGAGGGATTGCGCTCGCTGGAAGTGATTATCGCCGCCTATCTTTCTGCCCGGGATGGCAAGACCATTGCGCTTCCTTTGGAGTATTGAGCATGGCGTTCACCGTCCATCCCACCGCAATCATCGACGATGGCGCCCGGATCGGCGACGGTACGCGCATCTGGCACTGGGTTCATGTGAGCGGCGGCGCCCGGATCGGCCGCGGTTGTTCCCTGGGACAGAATGTCTACGTCGGCAATAAAGTTCTGATCGGCGACAACGTCAAGATCCAGAACAACGTATCGGTGTACGACGCAGTGACGCTTGAGGACGACGTGTTTTGCGGACCGAGCATGGTGTTCACCAATGTTTACAACCCTCGCTCGGCCGTGACGCGCAAGGATGAATACCGCAGCACCCTCGTACGCCAGGGCGCCACGCTGGGCGCCAACTGCACGGTGGTATGCGGCACGACGGTGGGGCGCTATGCATTTGTGGGCGCGGGCGCCGTGATCAACCGCGACGTGCCCGACTTCGCATTGATGGTGGGAGTGCCTGCGCGTCAGGTCGGCTGGATGAGCCGTTTTGGCGAGCGGCTGCCCCTGCCCTTGACCGGCGATGGCCGGGTTCAGTGCCCGCACACCGGAGACTGCTACGTACTCCGCGGCGGCGCCGTATCCCTGGTCGAGGCGTAACACCCGATTATCGCGGAGGATCTCCCTCATGAATGGCTCCGAAACCCTGAAGCCGATGGAATTCATCGACTTGAAGTCTCAGTACTCTGCCTTGCGCGAGACGATCAACGCGCGCATGCAGCGCGTGCTCGATCACGGCCAGTACATCATGGGCCCCGAGGTCAAGGAACTGGAAGAGAAACTGGCCGCGTACACCGGCGCGAAGCACTGCATCACGGTGGCCAGCGGCACCGAGGCACTGTTGATCAGCCTGATGGCGTTGGGCATCAAGCCCGGCGACGAGGTTATCACGACACCCTTCACCTTCGTTGCCACCGCCGAGATGATCGTGCTGCTGGGCGGCAAACCGGTGTTTGTGGACATCGAGCTCGACACCTGCAACATCGACGTCAGGCTCATTGAGGCGGAGATCACACCGCGCACGCGCGCCATCATGCCGGTAAGTCTGTACGGCCAATGTGCCGACATGGATGAAATCAGCGCGATTGCGGCGCGCCACAACCTGTCGGTGATCGAAGACGCTGCCCAGAGCTTCGGCGCCACCTACAAGGGCCGAAAGAGCTGCAACCTATCCACCATCGGCTGCACCAGCTTCTTCCCCAGCAAGCCGCTCGGTTGCTACGGCGATGGCGGCGCCGTTTTCACCAACGATGATGCGCTGGCGACGTCAATGCGGGAGATCCGGGTGCATGGTCAGGAAAAGCGGTACTACCATACGCGTATAGGCGTTGGCGGCCGCATGGACACCATTCAATGCGCGGTGGTGCTGGCGAAGCTGGAGCGTTTCGTGTGGGAGATTGAACAACGGCAGCGGGTGGCGGCGCGTTACGCCGTCTTGCTTCGCGAGCACGCACCCGACATACAGATTCCCGTGGTGCGCCCCGATCGTACCAGCGTATATGCCCAATACACGTTGCAGGCGGAAAGCCGGGATGCACTGCGGAAAACGCTCGCGAATAGCGGCGTTCCCACAGCCATCCATTATCCGGTGCCACTCAACCTGCAACCCGCCTATCAAGGGCTGTGTCGACCAGACTGCGCGCCGATCGCGAAGGCGGTGGCGGCACGCGTGATAAGCCTGCCGATGCATCCGGATTTGGACGACACAGTGCAAGACACAATCGTATCCACCGTCGTGCAGAGCGTAAGAAGCATATCGGGCAAGCGTGCTGTCGATCTTCCCGCGTGACGCTGTCGGGAATAAGTGAATTGTCGGGTCTTGGGGTGAGGGACGGAAACATCCTCGAGCCGGGCCCCACGGCGAGCCCGTCAGGCTTGCTCATTCAGCCTGGCGGCTTGGTCCGCAAATCTGTGTTCGGCCAACCAGCGGCTGTACATCCTTAATCCTTCTTGAGGAAAAGCGTGACATTAAGGCTGTTTGGCTCATTCGCGCTGGCTGCCATCGCCGGGTTCGCATTGACGGTAAATGCATATGTCGAGTCCTTTCATTCGGCGCGGCTTGGAGTGGTGTTGGTCATCCTTGTCTTACTTCATCTGCTAAGGTATCCACGGGTTCTGTTTTGCCGCGAGTTTGCCCTGTATTTTATATTTGTCGGATACATGGCCGTTGCGCTGTTATGGACGGCCAATGTCGAGCTTGCAATGAATACTCTGGAGCCGGCTGTTGACTTCGCTCTGCTATTGATCCTGTTCGGCTCGCTGGTGACTTATCATGACGTTCGCGCTGTGCTTGCAGGCACCTTTGGCGGTTTTTTGATAGGCGCTGCCATTTACACCATTACCAAAGGTTTCCCTCTTACCTATCCGGACGACTTTTCTTACAACGCCATTGCGCAAATGTACCTATTTGGCCTGTTCATCACCCTGGCGCTTGGCTGGTATACGCGATCACGGATACTATCCCTTTCGATTGGATTGCTTCTTCTAGTGCATATAACCGCCACGACATCCATCAAGACCAATCTCGGAATTGTGCTCGGCGCTACGGCGGTTGGTCTAATGTATTTCAAACATCTTCTAAGGGTGCTTCGACGCAACACGATTCCTCTTGTTGCACTTGCCGGCATGATGGCATACGCGGTCGTTTCCAACGATGCGCTTGTCGAGAGACTTCAAGTTGGGGTTGATCGCGTGGCTCTAGGGGTTGAAGTGTTGAGTGCACAGGGCGAACTGACCGGTTACGGCGGATTCGAGGAACGAAAGGAGTGGATAGAGGAGGGTCTAAAGGGAGCAACCAAGAATCCCTTGTTTGGAAATGGAATTGAGGCTTTTCGGGATCGTTACGGAATAACCTCTCATTCGACTCCTGCTGACCTGCTTTATAACACCGGGATCACCGGATTCCTTCTTTTTTACGCCATCTTGATTTCAATGGCTTGGCGCCTGGTTCGCGCACGCGATAAGAATCTGGATAGCTTCCGCGCACTTGTATTCGGCGCTCTTGTTTGTTATTCATTTATATCATTGTCTGCCCCTCTGCACTACAATGCATTCTTCGCGGTCTATATTGCTATCAGCACCACTCTTCTCGTCCGGCAACGCAGTCAAGCTAGGTCTGGGCTTTCCCCAATAGATGCGCACGCATGAGAAGGTGTGGCCCCGGGCGGTCAGCCGGCCGACAAGGCTGCGGCGAGACCAGCGTTCTGGCTGCACCTGTCTAGCGTTGATGATCCGGTGCATGCGACGGCGATGAATCACCTTGTCCGAAGAAGTGACCTTGGGGGATATCGCCCAGACTCCACTTTTCCGCCTGCCCGAGGTTCTGCGGGCACCGGCAAATGAATATAGGAATGGGAACATCGGACAAGCCAGTCGCTCTCTTTGTTTGGGGGGACTTGCCTCTAGGTGGCGCCGAACGACGGTTCTTTCGGCTGTTCAATTATCTTCAGAACAATGGTCATAATGTTCGCCTATACACGTCGGACGAGGGCGCAGCAGCCTGCAGATCGCTTGATATTTTTCTCGACAGAAAGAATGTGCATGTATTTCCGCGGCTTCAAGAGTCGAAGTATCGATTGATCCGGTATTTGTCGTTGATCAGGCTTACGTTTAGCTTGGTGAGACAGGTGCGCGCGGACGGAATTCGTCATCTGCACTTTGGCGAGAACCCGGGAGCGCTCAGCTTTTTATACGCCCTAGTGTCGCAATATGCATGCTCCTTTTCCGTGTCTCTGGTGGATTCAATAAAAGATTACCAGCGATCCAACCGGGAAAAGGTTTTTGCAGCTATCGCCGCAAAATTCAGCAATCGCATCGACTGCCTCAGCGATCAGATAAAAGCTGATTTATGTCTTTTTCTAGGCAAGGGCCACGAAAGCAAATGCCTGGTCTCGCCGTGCAGTTTCACGGAGCGGAAGGTTATGGAAGCCGCGCCAAAGAGAGATATAGATATTTCTTTCATAGGCCGCATGATCCCGACGAAGGGGCATCGGTTGCTCAAGAATGCTTTAGTCGACCTGGGGCGCGCGAGCCGTTCCGGACTCGTCATCCACGTTTGCGGCTCAGGGCCGCTTGAACAAGAAATAAGACAAGAGTTCGGGGCGATAAAGAACCAAATTTTACATATACATTACGAAGACAATCCATTTCAGATTTTGCTCAGAACGAAAATCTATGTAGCGCTTCAAGAGATAGAAAACTATCCCTCCCAGAGTCTGCTTGAGGCGATGACCTGTGGCTGCGCAATTGTTGCCACCGATGTCGGATTGACGAGGCGGCTGCTCGACGAGTCATGTGCAATTCTGATTCCGGCGGAGCCCGCTGCGCTCGCGGAAGCCCTTATGCGCTTATTGGACAATGAAGCGCTCCGCTGCGAGCTCGGACAAAGTGCGGAAAACGTGGTGACTTCCAAGCATACAATCGAAACATTTGCTGATTATTTCCTTACGGACCTTTGTGGTATGAAGCTGCATCGGCTGGAGAGCGGCGTTGCCAGCCGGATTTGATCATGGTGCGACGGGCGGCATGTCTTCCGCCCGAACCAAGGTGTATGCCGATGAATGCGCGATCCGAAGAATGAATTTGAAATGAACGCGAATCAGGAAATCGAAGCGGGAGCAAGGTTCAGATTCGGCGCCAACTGGGCGCGTTTTCTTTCCACGCTTGACGACGAACGTATCGCTGAAGCGGAGAAATCGTTGAGAGAGATGTTGGGAGTCAAGGGCCTCGATGGTCAGCGGTTCCTGGATATTGGCAGTGGTTCAGGGCTGTTCAGTCTCGCCGCGCGCCGTCTTGGCGCCACTGTGCATTCGTTTGATTTTGATCCGCAGTCGGTTGCCTGCACGCAGGAGCTGAAACGCCGCTATTTTCCGTCGGACAACGCATGGCGCGTCGAGGTGGGATCCGTGCTCGATCGCGACTATCTCGATGGGCTGGGGCAGTTTGACGTCGTATACAGTTGGGGCGTGCTTCACCATACAGGGGCGATGTGGCTCGCCATCGAGAACGCAATCGGACGGATCGCGGCTGGGGAAGGGAAATTATTCATCGCCATCTATAACGATCAGGGATGGAAGTCGCATGTCTGGTGGCTCGTGAAATTCTTCTACAACCGGCTCCCGCGGATATTGAAAACGCCTTTTGTTATTGCGGTGATGACCGTCACGAAGTTTCTTGTCATTGTGAAATATACCCTCAAATTTAAACCGATGACCGCGATCGCCCCTCTCTTCAGGGATAGGCAAGAGCGCGGCATGAGCGCAAAGTACGATGAAATCGATTGGATCGGCGGATTCCCTTATGAATTCGCGTCCCTTGAAACGCTGACGGCATACTTCAAGGCCCGCGGTTTTTCTCTGGTAAACGCCAAGCGTAACGCCAGCCTCGGTTGCAGTGAAATGGTTCTTCAGCGCAGCGCATGTGTGGAGTAACGGGATTTTTTCAGCCCCACGGCTTCTCCGCTTCTGCCGGCGAAGAAATTGTTAGAGAATCGGCCGAGAGCCTGTTCCATCGCGGGCCGGATGATGGAGGCACGTGGGTGGATGGGGACGCGGGCATCGCTTTAGCCCATCGGCGCCTGTCTATCCTGGATTTGTCGCCCGCAGGGCATCAGCCGATGGCCTCCGCTTCGGGCAGGCATGTGATCGCCTTCAACGGCGAGATTTACAATCACCTGGAGATTCGAAAAGAACTTGAGATGTCCGAGTCGCGCCCTGCGTGGCGCGGTCATTCCGACACCGAAACCTTGCTAGTCGGCCTGGATCGCTGGGGGCTCGAACCAACCCTCGAGAAAACCGCCGGCATGTTCGCCTTTGCTCTGTGGGACCGGCAGGAGCGGGTGTTGACTCTTGCGCGGGATCGCGTGGGTGAGAAGCCGCTCTATTACGGCTGGCAGGGCGATACGTTCCTGTTCGGCTCGGAACTGAAGGCGCTGCGCGCGCATCCGGCGTTCAGGGCGGGGATTGATCGCGATGTGCTTGCGCGCTACTTGCGCTATGGCTATATCGCCGCACCCTGTTCGATTTATCAAAATATTTTCAAGCTGCCGCCCGGCACCTATGTGCAGCTTTCGGCGCAACAGTCACCCGGCGCGTTGCCAAAACCGAAGTCGTACTGGTCGCTGCGGGCAGTGATGGAACGGGGTTTGGCACATCCCTTCGCCGGCAGTGACGATGACGCGATCGGCGGGCTCGAAGCCCTGCTGATGCAGGCGGTCTCCTTGCAAAGCATTGCCGACGTGCCTCTGGGCGCCTTTCTCTCGGGCGGCATCGATTCGACCACCATCGCGGCGCTGATGCAGGCGCAGTCTTCCCGCCGCGTGAAGACCTTTACGATCGGCTTCCGTGAGTCGAGCTACAACGAAGCCGGGCACGCCAAAGCGGTGGCGCGGCACCTGGGCACCGACCACACCGAACTGTATGTCACCCCGCAGGAGGCGATGGGGGTCATCCCCAAGCTGCCCGAACTCTACGACGAACCGTTCGGGGACAGCTCGGCGATTCCGACGTTTCTGGTTTCACAGCTCGCGCGCGGGCACGTCACCGTGTCTTTGTCCGGCGATGGCGGAGACGAATTGTTCGGCGGGTATACGCGTTATCGGCGCACTGACGATATCTGGTCCGCGATACGGCACATTCCGTACTTCGCCCGCAAGGCGTTGTCGAAAGGTATCAGGACGTTTTCCCGGCACGGCCGCGCCTCATCGATCGGATGGAAAGCGAATCGCCTGGCGCTCTATCTTTCCGCCGAGTCGGCCGAGGCCTGTTATCGGACGCAGATTTCGCAGCGTCATGATGCGCACGACCTCGTAATGAATCGCGATGGTTTGCCGTGCGCTTGCCCTGCATCGGATTCGGCTCCGTCCCGCGGCCATCTCTACGACACCATGATGTACGCCGATGCCATGGCCTATCTGCCGGACGATATTCTGGCAAAGGTCGATCGCGCCTCGATGGGCGTGAGCCTGGAAGCCCGCGTGCCCATGCTGGATCATCGTGTCCTCGAGTTCGCTTGGCGCCTGCCCTTGCACATGAAAGTGCGCAATGGCGAGGGCAAGTGGCTGCTGAAGCAGGTTCTGCGAAAATACGTTCCGGGATCAATGATCGATCGTCCGAAAATGGGGTTTGGGGTGCCGGTGGGCCAGTGGCTGCGGGGGCCTTTGCGCGAATGGGCCGAAAATCTGCTCTCCGAAGAACGGTTGAGGCAGGATGGATTCCTGAATCCGTGGCTGATTCGCGGTCAATGGTCGCGGCATGTCGATGGGGCCGCCGCGGGGGACGACAGCCTTTGGACGGTGCTTATGTTTCAGGCGTGGCTTTCCGCATCAGCTCATCGCGATTAACGCACATTTGGTTCGTCAGATGGTTTATTGCATCAAATCAACCGCTGCAGTCCAGAATATGGAAAATCCGCAATCTGCAACAGAACCGGTTATCCCGATTGCCTAATCCGACGATTTCTCTGTTTCTCCCCTCGCTCGACGGGGGAGGTGCAGAACGCGTGTTTGTCCAGCTTGCCAATGAGTTTGTCGCGCTTGGGATTCGCGTGGATTTCGCTCTGGCCTCTGCTCGCGGACCTTATCTTGACGAGATTGCTGCGAATGTCCGAATTATTGACTTTAGCGCCTCTGGCGTGCGGCGTGCCTTGCCCAAGCTTGCGCGCTATCTAAGATTAGAACGCCCTGATGTGATGCTTTCCGGTCTTGACCATGCAAATCTTATCGCTATCCTGGCGCGCTTTGTATCAGGGAACAGAACACGCTGCGTCATTTCCATGCGGTCTGTCCCCACCGCGGTCTATCGGGTGGACAGGTCTGTTCGTGGTCGGATTGCGTCGCACCTTATGAGGGCGGCTTATCGGTTTGCCGACAAAATTATTGCGAACTCTGAATTTGTGGCTCTCGATCTTTCACAATTCCTTGTCGTTCCAAGTGGGAAATTGCATGTCATCTATAACCCGCTAAACATAAATGCTATAGAAACGTCGAGCCGAGTAACCATAGATCACCCGTGGTGTGCGGCTGGGGCCCCACCGATCGTCCTGGGCGTAGGCAGCCTTGCCGTACTGAAGGACTTTCCGACACTCATCCGTGCTTTTTCTAGTGTCAGGTCTAAACGGGACTGCCGTCTGGTAATTCTTGGAGAGGGGCCTGATCGAGGGAAGCTGGAAATGCTGATCTGCAAAATGGGATTACAGCGCGACGTTTACCTGCCAGGGTTTGTAAGCAATCCTTACGTATGGATGCGGCGTGCCGGAGTATTTGTGAGTTCATCGCTAACAGAGGGTTGTCCCAACGCGCTTATGCAGGCACTCGCGTGTGGAACCCCGGCGGTCAGTACGGACTGCCCTGGAGGATCGGCAGAAATTCTTGAGCGGGGTAAATGGGGTCGGCTGGTCCCGGTAGGCGAGTCCGAAGCCATGGCGGCGGCAATCTCGAGCACTCTTGCTTCTACTACCCATCCGGACGTGCGAAAAAGAGCGAATGACTTTGCGCTCAATAAGATCGCTCAGGAATATCTTCATATCTTGTTGCCGGACTATTTGCCGTCCGCTCCGGAGCGCTGACGCTTATGTGTGGTGTGCTCGGGATGGTGACTGCTCCATCACAGCAGAATTCAAGACCCACGGGGCGATTTCAGGCTGCTTTGGATGTCCTCGGCCATCGCGGGCCCGACGGCCAAGGCCAGTACCAAGACAGGGATGTGTGGCTTGGTCACACGCGTCTGAGCATTCTCGACCTCTCATCTGCCGGTGATCAGCCGATGCGATCGGCGGATGGACGCTTTGTAATCAGCTATAACGGCGAAGTCTATAACTTCAGGGAATTGGCGAACGAGCATGGTCTCGCCAATCTTCGCTCCGGCTCCGATACGGAAGTTGTGCTTCAGTTATTTGCAAGATTTGGAGCCGATTCACTGACGAAGCTGAATGGCATGTTTGCGTTTGCGGTGTATGACATGCGGGCACGCAAGCTCTGGCTGGTTCGGGACCGGCTTGGGATCAAGCCGCTTTATTACCAATTGGATTCCATGGGTTTTACTTTCTCCTCGGAGATAAAGGGCATTCTTGCGCTGACCGCGGGGGCGCCGACGTGCAATATTGCGGCGCTCCATGAATGGTTGTATTACGGCAATGCGCTGGGTGGCCGTACGCTCCACAACGGAATCAAGCAACTGTTGCCGGGGCATTATCTTGAAATTGATTTGGATTCACTTAAGTACGTGATTCGCGAATATTGGTCGCTCAAACGGCAGGCAGAAGGTGCGGTGGACACCCGCCGCAGCAAGCAAGGCATGGTCAATGAAATACGGCGGTTGCTTGAACAAGCTGTCCGGCGCCAGTTAGTCAGCGATGTGCCGGTCGGAGTGTTCCTCTCCGGGGGCGTTGATTCAAGCGCGATCGCCGCCTTCGCTTCGCGCCATTACGAGGGGCGTTTGGCGACATACTCGGTGGGGTTTGACTTCGCTAGAGATGGCGGCGAACTGCCCAAGGCAAAGCAGGTTGCGGCGCTCTACGGTACGGAGCATCACGAGATTCATATCGTGGGAGGAGATGTCGGTCATTTGGTTGAAAAAATGGTCTACCATCATGACGCGCCGTTTTCCGACGCTGCGAACATACCCTTGTACTTGATGGCCGCCCAAATCAGCGCGCAGACCAAAGTTGTGCTCCAGGGGGACGGTGGGGACGAACTGTTCGGCGGCTATCGGCGCTACGCCACTCTAAAATATTATCGCTTGCTGCATCCGCTGGCTGGATTACTTCAGCACCTTCACGGCCTCACGCCAAAATCGGCATTTCATTACCGCGCTCAGCGCTATTTGTACGCGTTTGCGGCGCCGGATCTTGCTACGACCATGGCCTTGCTGGTTAGTCCGGAAGATTCCTTTTCGGGTCCGACCGGCATATTTTCACCGTCCATTGCTGCCTTGATAAGGCAGGCAGACCCATTTGCCAGATTTCGCGAGCTATATCCCCTTTTCAAGAGTCACGATATTGGCAACCAGATGTCTCTTAACGATATATCAATCGAACTGCCGGACATCTTTCTTGAAAAGGTTGACCGCTCAACCATGGCGGCGAGTCTGGAGGTGCGCGTGCCTTTCCTGGATCATGATTTGGTCGATTACGCCGTGCAACTTTCGGGTGACAGCAAAATGCCGTTCGGCAGGAAGAAGTGGCTACTGAAAACAGCGCTAAGGGGTGTAGTGCCCGATGCGATACTGTATGGTCCGAAGACGGGGTTCGGCGTTCCCTTCGGCAAATGGCTTCTCACATCTCTCAAACCGCTGTTTTTCGATCACCTCACCAGATTCGCGCGGACACAACCCGATGTATTGAACATCGATCATATTCGGAATTTATTCGCACGAACAAGTTCGGGTCAGCAGGACCACTCCAGCCTTCTCTGGAAAATACTGAATTTCCTGGTTTGGGCGAACAACACCAATATCACTTTTTCTGCGAAAAGCGCTGATTAGATGAACTCAATCTCTACTGCCACATTTCCACCGATCGTATGCCCCGTCGATCTTCTGCCTTTGGGGGAGTCGCCTGAGGGTTGGTTCAGTTGTACTGAAGGGCATCGATATCCAACACGATTGGGTATTCCACGACTTGTTGCTTCCGAAAGCAGCTACGCCGATGCGTTTGGTGAGCAGTGGAAGAAATATCGCACGACTCAACTGGATTCCTATTCGAAAACGTCTCTTTCGAAAGATCGCCTGAGGCGTTGCCTGGGGGAGAACCTATGGCAAAAGCTTCAACAGCGGGACAGAGTTGAAATCCTTGAATCAGGCTGTGGTGCAGGACGATTCACAGAGGTGTTGCTTACATTGCTGGCAGCCTCGGTCACATCCACCGACCTGAGTGCCGCCGTGGAGCCGAACCAGATCAATTGCCCGCAATCTGCCCGGCACAGAATTATTCAATGTGATATCAATGCCCTTCCTTTTGCCCGGGAACAGTACGATATCGTCGTGTGCCTCGGCGTGATCCAGCATACGAGGAGCCCTGAGCAAACAATCGCGGATTTGTATAAGCAGGTGAAGCCGGGTGGCTGGCTGGTGATCGATCATTACACCTACAATTTGTCCCGTTATACCAAGGTCAGCTCGCTGCTGTTAAGACCGATATTGAAACGCCTGCCGCCGCGCATGGGCATTGCGGTGACGGAGCGGCTTACGCATCTGTTCTTTCCGTTGCATCGGGCAGTGCGGCACAGCCGGCTGATGCAGATACTGCTGTCGCGCGTGTCGCCGCTGGCGACCTATTTTCAAACGATACCGGAACTTGATGACCGTCTGCAGTACGAATGGGCTGTTCTGGACACCCATGACGGCCTGACGGATTTTTACCAGCATCTGCGGACGGGTCCGCAGTTGCAACGCACCGTGTCTGAACTGGGAGCGGAGAACATCGAAGTGCGAAAAGATGGCAACGGCATCGAGCTTCGTTGCAACAAGCCGCGGCAAACTGGGGCAAAGTGAGTCGCGATGCGCGTCCTGTGGACCCACAATTTCGATCCTGGCATACCGAATAACCTGGTATATATTGACACAACGGCGGAAGCGATTCGCGCGCGTGGTGTCGATCTGCAGATCGAATATTTGGGGAATCTCCGCTCGATTCTGCAGTTGTTCCGGGCCCGGGCGCGCGTAAGACGGCTGGCACCCGAGTTCGATCTTGTCCACGCGCAGTATGGATCGGTATGTGCGCTTGTCACGGCCGCGGCTGACGGCGTTCCGAAGGTATTAACGGTTCGTGGAAGCGATTGGAACACCTACAAATCTTCATTTGGGTTTTCTTATTTGCACACATGGCTTGCGTCCAGGTTTACCAGAGCTGCAATCGGTTCCTATGACTGCGTGGTATCGGTTTCACGAAGGGTTGCGGCCGGGATGGCGCGATTTGCCCCCGATGCCCATATGACGGTGCTGCCTTCCCCGATCGACCTGGCGCGGTTTGTGCCGTGCGATAAAAAGGAAGCGAAGGCTCTTCTGGGATTCCCCGATTGCTCGGAGAAGTGGGTTCTGTTCAACGCTCTCAGCCTTCAGAACCCAATCAAACGGTTTGATCTGGCAAAGCAAGCGTTTGACATCGCGCAGGCGCGGCACGGCAATCTGCGCCTTCGGCTGGCTACGGATCTTCCTCACGATGCGCTGCCCCTATTTACGGCATCCTGCGACTTGATCGTATGTACGTCGGAGAATGAGGGTTGGCCGAATTCAATCAAAGAGGCACTGGCGTGCAATGTACCGTTCGTATCGACAGACGTCAGTGATCTCCGCGATATTGCAGGTAATGAGCCAAGCTGCCGCATCTGCCCTCCCGATGCGCAAGTCATCGCCGACAACATTTGTGACGTTCTGGCAGGGCCCGAATCCCGGGGTCTGCGCCAGTATGTCCTGGGCATGAGTCTCGACGTGGCTGGCGAGCGGTTGATTTCTGCTTATGAGTCAGTCCTCGAGCGATATCGCCGATCGGATCGGCTTCCATCCGCGAACTCGCGGCATGGTTAGTTGCTGTGAATTTCATTCGAAGTATTGTTTGTGCAGCGTGAGCCTTATGTGCTTGATTAGGGTGAGTTGACTAATGATCGCAGTAGTTTCATACGGCGTGTGCAATGTTGGATCTATTCTCAATATGCTGAGAAAGATTAACGTTGCAGCTACGGCGGTTTCGACGCCGGCCGAGATCGAAAAGGCGCAGAAGATCATCCTTCCCGGTGTGGGTGCATTCGATAACGGAGTGACGGCGCTGGCTTCTCTGGGGCTGATCGAACCGGTGCAACGCCGGGTCATTCGGGACCGGGTGCCAATTCTGGGAATTTGTTTGGGTATGCAACTCCTGGGCAGGTCGAGCGAGGAAGGTGTTCTTGACGGGCTGGGTCTGATTGACGGTAAATGCGTAAAATTTCGTACCGACGGAGTCCCCGCACTGAAAGTGCCGCACATGGGATGGAATACGATTGCATCAAAGAAGCAAAGCCCTTTGTGGAATAACCTTGGTGAGCGAGCCCGTTTCTACTTTGTCCATTCGTATCACCTCGCGTGTGCCGAAGCAACTGACGTCCTGGCGACGACGCGCTACGGCACCGAGTTCGCCTCCATGGTGCAGCGTGGAAATGTCTACGGAGCCCAATTTCATCCCGAAAAGAGCCATCGCTACGGCATGACTCTGCTTGGCAATTTCGCGGGAATCTGAATGCTCAGTACCCGGGTAATTCCATGCTTGCTGCTGAAAGACGGTGGTCTGGTTAAGACTGTCAAGTTCAAGAATTCTAAGTATATCGGCGACCCCATTAACGCGGTGCGAATCTTCAATGAGAAGGAAGTCGATGAGCTGGTATTTCTGGACATTGGCGCCACCAACATTGGCGCCGGTCCGAACTTCGATTTACTTGCCGACATTGCCAGCGAGGCATTCATGCCATTCGGCTACGGTGGAGGAATCACGAGCGTAGCCCAGATAAGGCAGCTTTATGCCCTGGGTGTCGAGAAGGTCATAATCAATACTGCGGCGGCAGACAATCCCGCCCTCGTGTCCGAGGCAGTTGCCTTGGCTGGCAGTTCAGGTGTGGTTGTCTCCATGGACGTACGTCGCAGCCTGCTGGGCAAATACACCGTATGTGTGGCCGGCGGCAAGCGCGATCTGAAGCGTGACCCGGTAACATACGCCCGGGAAGTGGCTGGCCTGGGAGCGGGAGAGATCCTGCTAAATGCCATCGATCGGGATGGCACTATGGAAGGCTACGACTTGGAACTCGTCCGCCGTGTCTCCGAAGCGGTGTCGGTGCCGGTGGTGGCGGTCGGAGGCGCGGGCTCGCTGAAGCATCTCCGCGAGGTCGTGGATCATGGTGCTTCCGCATCGGCGGCAGGCAGCATGTTTGTCTTTCACGGAAAGCACCGAGCGGTGCTGATCACTTATCCAAAATACGAAGAACTAGAAGAGCTGTTCAAGTGAGGAGAACATTCCAGCGCTGGCCATATCAAGGCTGCGTACGCGGTATCATTGGCCCTATGGTGCCATGCTTTCGGCCGAAGTGATGCTCCCTCGGAATCCCAGATCAACTGGGCACAAGTATCGAACGACCAATCTCTGCGGGCGGCGAAGGACACAGGCCAGCAGCTTCAGAGGGCGGTTAAGCTTAATCCACTGGAAACCGGAGAAGATGTGATGGGTAATAATGCCTTGACGCGCGAGCTCGCCCCGATGGCGACTGTCTCCACTCGCACGGAGGTGGAGCCCGTGACATGTACACGGTGCATTATGGACACAAGCGATCCTGAGATCGTGTTCGACGCCGAAGGCGTTTGCAACCATTGCAGGCGCTACGATGCACGGGTTGCTTCTGAGATTCCGTCTCCTTCGGAGCGGGCACGGAAGCTCGAAGCATTAGTTGGGGAGATCAGAGAACAGGGACTCAACAAGGCCTACGACTGCATCATCGGCGTTAGTGGTGGCGTTGATAGCACCATGGTGGCGTACAAACTCAGGGAGCTTGGACTTCGCCCGTTGGCAGTGCATTTCGATAACGGGTGGAATTCCGAGCTGGCGGTGAGCAACATCGAAGGAACGTTGAAGACGCTCGACATTGATCTCAGGACATTCGTTATGGACTGGGAAGAGTTCCGAAGCATTCAACTGGCGCTGTTCAAGGCCGGGATCGCAAACATCGAAGTGATAACCGACCACGCGATCATGGCGCTGTTGTTCAAGACCGCGTCCGAAGAAGGGATAAAATATATCATCAGTGGCGGGAACTTGGCGACCGAGTCAGTGATGCCCGAGAGTTGGATGTACGATAACCGTGATCTCAGGCACCTCGTGTCGATCAACAAGCGGTTTGGAAAGCGACCGATACGCTCTCTCCCCCGTTGTTCGTTGAGCCGTTATTTCTTTTATGTCTTCATCCGGAAAATAAAATATATCCCGATCCTCAACTATATCGATTACGACAAGAAAGCGGCGAAGGCGTTGATTCAGGCGAAACTTGGATGGCGCGACTACGGAGGCAAGCACTACGAGTCGATTTTCACGCGGTTTTTCCAAGCGTACTTTCTGCCAAAACGCTTTAACATCGACAAGCGCAGGGCGCACTTCTCATCACTTGTGCTGTCCGGACAGATGACCCGAGACGAGGCATTAGCGGAGATGAAGGAACCGCTGTATCATCCCGACTCCGCGCGCTCGGACGTCGAATTCTTCAAGAAGAAGATGCGCTTGTCCGACAAAGAATTCGACGAGATCATGGAGCTTCCGAAGAAGACCCATCGCGACTATCCTTCAAACCGGTTCGTATTCGAACGGAATGATGGGTGGATAATCCGCCTGGTGAAGCGGGCTGTTCGGCCTCGCGCGCTGCGGTAGTCATGGGTTTCTGCCCGTTTTTTTCGTGTCCGCCAACCAGCGTGGCATTGTTTTCCACTCCATCAGATCTTGTGTTGCATCAACCTAAACCAACATAGGAGATCCCCCGGCTCTGCCGGGGAGGCAGTAGAAGTTTGACATTTAAGGGAGTCCACCGCAGAAACTTCCAACCGTGAGCCGCCAAAGCACACGAAAAGGGAGTTTCGCGAT
>Ga0334722_10000533_pt1 | contig 55200 bp, 53 predicted proteins | sample C3_bottom_MG_FD_207210 | JGI IMG/M metagenome (GOLD analysis project Ga0334722, IMG submission 207210) | Sediment microbial communities from Yellowstone Lake, YNP, Wyoming, USA - C3_bottom | ecosystem: Environmental > Aquatic > Freshwater > Lake > Sediment | place: USA: Wyoming | collected...
TCAGGCGCGAAGCGCGAGGAGACGCCCCGAAGGAAGCCCCCTTGGGGGGCAGGGTTGGGCACCCGGCGAGGAGCGCGACAAAGCATGGCGCCGAACTGGCAAACTTTTGCAAGATATTTCCGGAACGGGACACTAGCTTGGACAAATACCGCTACCTCGTCGTCGAGGGACCGATAGGCGTGGGCAAGACCAGCCTCGCGCGGCGGCTTGCCGAGCACCTGAGGGCCGAGCCGCTGCTGGAACACCCGGAGCAGAACCCGTTCCTCGCGCGCTTTTACCAGGACATGGAGCGATACGCGCTGCCGACGCAGTTGTTCTTCCTGTTTCAGCGCTTCAACCAGCTGCGAAATCTCGCCCAAATCGACCTATTCAGACAGGTAACGATTGCCGATTTCCTGCTCGACAAGGACCCGTTGTTCGCGCGCCTCAGCCTCAACAACGATGAGTTGCACCTGTACCAGCAGATTTACGCCACGCTCGCGCCGCAGGCGCCGCGGCCGGACCTGGTGATCTACCTGCAGGCGCAGACCGAGACGCTGATCGAACGCGTCAGGCGCCGCGGGGCCGCGTTCGAGCGGCCGATCTCGGAGGCATATCTTGCGCTGGTTGCGGACAGCTACAACCGCTTCTTCTATCATTACACCGGCACCCCGGTGCTGATCGTAAACTCGGAGCGGCTCAATTTCGTCGACCGTCCCGCCGATTTCGAATTGCTGCTCGCGCGCATCAAAGGCATGCGCGGGCAGCGCGAATTTTTTAACCTGGGCCAATGATCATGGACATCGTCACTTCCGTTTCCGCCCTGCGCGAACGCCTGCAGCGCGAACCCAACAACGTGTTCGTGCCCACCATGGGCAACCTGCACGAAGGGCATATCGATCTGATACGCATCGCCAAACCCAAGGCCGCCTGCACTGTGGTCAGCATTTTCGTCAACCGCCTGCAGTTCGGGCCGAAGGAGGATTTCGATCGCTATCCGCGTACCTTCCGATCCGACTGCGACAAATTGCGGAATTCGGGCGTAAACGTCGTGTTCGCTCCTGACGAAAAGGAAATCTACCCCGAGCTGCAGACCTTCGTGGTCGAGCCCTCCGACCTGCAGCACATCCTCGACGGCGCTTTCCGCCCGGGGCATTTCCGCGGCGTCGCCACGGTGGTGCTGAAGCTGTTCAACATGGTGATGCCGCATGCGGCGATCTTCGGCAAGAAAGACTACCAGCAGTACCTGGTGCTGCGCGACATGGTGCGCCAGTTCGCGCTGCCGGTCGAAATCATCCCGGCCGAAACGGTGCGGGCGGCCGACGGCCTGGCGCTGTCCTCGCGCAACGGCTATCTCAGCGCGGACGAGCGTGCCGAGGCGCCGCGGCTATACGCCCTGCTGACGGAAGCACAGGGAAGGATCGCCAACGGCGAACGCAATTTCCAGCGCATCGAGCTCGAAGCCATGGCGCTGCTGTCGCAAAACGGCTGGACGCCGCAATACATTTCGGTGCGTCGGCGCGCCGATCTGCAGCTGCCCGCGCCCGAGGAGCGCGAACTGGTGGTGCTTGCTGCCGCCTATCTAGGCAAGACGCGGCTCATCGACAATATCGAAGTGACCCGGTAAGACGGGTCTCCAACCAACGCTTGCGGCGGTCCGCCCGCGGCCGCCGGTGTCGCGATCTCGGTACGGCTCAATCCCGATCTGGCGGCATCGGGCGTTTTGTGGTCGTCGCCTGACTCACGACAACCCCTTCTCGACCATGTCCAACAAGCGCTGCCCGGTAGCCTGCTGCTGCGACCGGCTCAGCTTGCGCAACGGTCCTTCGATCTGCAGCATGGCCAGTCCATGCACTGCGGACCAGGCGAGGTACTCGGCACCTAGACGCCGCTCCGGCGCCAGCACGCCGGCTTCGGCGAGTCTATCGAGCGCGGCGCCCAGCAGTTGAAACGGGTTGAGGCCGCCGGGCCCTGCTTTCTCCGGAACGGGCGCGCCCTGCAACGCGTCCGGAACCGAGAAGGCGGTGCGGAACAATCCCGGTTCGGCCTGCGCGAAGCGCAGATAGCCGGTGCCGACGGCGCGCAAGCTCGCCCGGGCGAAAACGGCAGGGCTGATTCCGTGGCGCAATTGTGCGAGTTCGGCCTCGATCGCGGCGGCCAGCGCCGACAGCGCCGCCGAGCGCACCGCCTGCAGCAGCTGGTGCCGGCTCGCGAAATGCCTGTAGGCTGCGTTGGGCACCACGCCCGCGCGCCGCGTCGCCTCGCGCAGGACAACGGCATCCGGGCCGCCGCTGCGCGCCAGTTCGACACCGGCTTCGAGCAGCGCTCGCGGCAAATCGCCGTGACGATAGGTGCTGCGCTTCGGGGCGTTGGTTTTGGGATGGGTCATCGCCGCTCCATGTGGACAGCGTCCATTATATCTGCTAGGCTAATGTGGATGGTGTACACTTATATTGGAATTTCTTTATTCCCCGATGTGTTCACCATGCAGACGATCGCGCGGTCGGCGTCGGTCACCCCCAAAACCACGAGAAGGAGATGCACATGCAAGTCCAGTCCTACCTGTTCTTCGACGGCCGCTGTGACGAGGCGCTCGAGTATTACCGCAGCGCGCTCGGCGCCGAGGTGACCATGCTGATGCGTTTCAAGGACAGCCCCGAGCCGCCGCAACCCGGGATGTGCCCGGCCGGTGCCGAGAACAAGGTGATGCACTCGAGCTTTCGCATCGGCGAGACGACGCTGATGGCCTCCGACGGCCGCTGCCTGGGGCAGCCCAACTTCCAGGGCTTTTCGCTGTCGATCAATGTCCCCAACGAGGCCGAGGCCGAGCGGCTGTTCGCGCTGCTCGCCGCAGGCGGGCAAGTGCAGATGCCATTGGCCAAGACCTTCTTTTCCCCGCGCTTCGGTATGGTCGCCGACCGCTTCGGCGTGTCGTGGATGATCATCGTGGCGGCCTGAGCGCCGCATGGAGTCTGATACTTGCGCCATCGCGCACAGGCCGCAGGCAATCGCTGCGGCCGGGCAAACATGCAAGCGTCAGGCAACTCCAATGAATCCGAACCGTCGCCGGGAGCACTAGCACATGCAGACAGTCAGCACATGCCTTTGGTTTGACGATCAGGCTGAAGAAGCCGTTGCTTTCTACACCAGCCTGTTCCAGAACTCTCGCATCATCGACACGAAATACTACCTTGAAGGTTCGCAGCGCCCTGCGGGCTCCGTGTTGACCATTCAATTCACGCTCGATGGCACCGAGTACGTGGCGCTGAACGGCGGTCCGCAATTCAAGTTTTCGCCTGCCGTCTCGCTCGTCGCCTACTGCGACACGCAGCCGGAAGTCGATACCCTGTGGCGCAGACTTTCCGACGGCGGGCAGGAAAGCCAATGCGGTTGGCTGACGGACCGCTACGGCGTGTCGTGGCAGATCGTGCCGCGAACGCTGCTCGATCTGTTGAACACCCCTGACCGGGCGGCCTCGCAGCGCGCGTTCGCCGCGATGATGAAGATGAAGAAGCTTGACATCGCCGCCATGCAAAGCGCGTACGACCATGCCTAGGCCTGCGTTGGATCCTACGGCGGGGCATCCGCTCAACCTGGGCCAAGGCCTGGTGGACATGAGGCCGAACTTGAGGCGCGAATCATGAACATGAGTGTCCAGTTCCGGATCGAATAGCGTCGTTTGACAGGGCGAATCGATCCGCTTGAAGGATCAATACGTCCGGCGCAGAATTGGGCCGACGTCAGGCAGGAGAGCAAAGATGCGCGTGTTTCGACAACCACCGGAGTCCCAGGTGCGCCGCATGCTTGGCAATGCGCAGTTGCCCAGCGCCGATCTCACCCCGGGGCACCTCGAGCATTTCTTCGGCTGCGGCTCCGAGCAAGCGCCGAAAGGCGTGGTTGGATTGGAGATTTATGGCTCCGAGGCCCTGCTGCGTTCCCTCGTCGTTGACGAGACCAGCCGCGGACACGGCTGCGGCAAGGCTCTGGTGGCCGCGGCCGAGCGCTACGCGCGCGATTGCGGCGTCCGACGGATCTATCTGCTTACGACGACCGCGCCGAAGTTCTTTGAGGGTTTGGGCTACCACGCGCTGGCACGAGATCAGGCGCCTGCGTGCATTCGAACCACGTCGGAATTTTCCGGCCTGTGCCCGACGAGTTCCGCCTTCATGGTGAAGGATCTGGCTTCCGGTGCGCGACCGGCGTCCGCAAGCGGGCTCGGCTGACGCCGGACTCTGGACGCTCGATTAGCTCGGCGCAAAGCTTCGACACCGATATCGACGGGATCATGGTCGAACGCGCAGCGCCGTGTTCGTATCCGATATCGGATCTTCGCGGGGTACCTGTTTGATTCAGGCGTACAAGCCCGAATGCGCCGCGTCCAACGCCATCGCTACGCGTTGCGCACGCAAAATTGTGCGAAGCGCCGTGCGAGCGCGTCCAGGTCTGCATCGACTTTGTCCCCTGCGGGCCGAAAACCGACGCCCTTGCTCGCGCGGAATTCCTGCAGCGCGTAGCGCCGTACGCCAAGACCCGCAAGCGTCAGGGTCAATCGTTCGAGTTCCGCAAGGTCAAGGAACCCGGCGTGCCAGGTGGTGCGGAACTCGCAATCCACACCGCTCGCAAGCAAGGCCTGCGCGCTTTCAAGGGCGGCCTCTGCGCTTGCGCGCACACCGGTGATACGCTCGTAGGCGGCGTCGAACGGCGCCTTGGCGTCGAAGCCGACCCAATCGACCAGCGGCAGGACCTCGGCAAACCGGCGCGGATAAATGCCGGCGCTATGCAGGCCGATGCGATAGCCCAGGGTCTTGACGGCGCGCATCGCCTGCGCCAGCCCCGGCTGCGCAGTCGGCTCGCCGCCGCTGAATACCACGGCGTCGAGCAGCCCGCGGCGGCGCTTGAGAAACTCCAGCACCTCAGTCCAGGCAATGTCGCCCTCCAGGTGGCTCGCCTGCAGATGCGGGTTATGACAATAGCCGCAGTGCCAGGGGCAGCCCTGGCAGTAGACCACCGCGGCGAACTCGCCCGGGTAGTCGGTCGCCGAAAGCGGCGTCAGCCCGCCGACGCGCAGCGGCGCTGCCGCGCCTTCAGCGCAGGCCGGCGCGGCACTCGGTGAAGAACTTGCGTTCGTGGTGCTCGCCTTTCTTGCCGATGTTGAACGACGACACCGGCCGATGGTAGCCCATCACGCGGGTCCACACCTCGCAGCGCTGGCGCTCGTCGTCGCGCAGTTCGATTCGGGCAAAAACCTGGGCTTCGGTGATCGCATTCATTTTGGTTCCTCCTGATAGTCCGTGAGTCCGGGTTCTATGTCGTTTCGGCTTCGCGGCGTTTCTTTTCCAGCAAATCTTCATCGCAGCGCGGGCAAAATTCGTGCTCGCCCGCGAGATAACCGTGCTTGGGGCAGATCGAAAACGTCGGCGTCACGGTGATGTAAGGCAGACCGAAACGCTCGAGCGAGCGGCGCACGAGTTTCTTGCACGCCTCGGCCGAGGTGACGCGCTCGCTCATGTACAGGTGCAGCACCGTGCCGCCGGTGTACTTGCGTTGCAGTTCGTCCTGACGCTCCAGCGCCTCGAACGGGTCGTCGGTGAATCCCACCGGCAACTGCGACGAATTGGTGTAGAACGGCATGTCGGCCGTGCCCGCCTGGAAAATGCCGGGGAAGCGCTTCCTGTCCTCGCGCGCGAAGCGGTAGGTCGTGCCCTCTGCCGGCGTCGCCTCGAGGTTGTACATGTGGCCGGTCTCCTCCTGGAACGCGACGATGCGGGCGCGGATATGATCGAGCAGCGTGCACGCGAAGCGATGGCCCCACTGGCTGGTAATGTCGTGTGCGTCGCCCGAGAAGTTGCGGATCATTTCATTGATGCCGTTCACGCCGATGGTGGAAAAGTGGTTGCGCAGCGTGCCGAGGTAGCGTTTGGTGTAGGGAAACAGGCCTGCGTCCATATAGCGCTGGATCACCTTGCGCTTCAACTCCAGGCAATTCTTGGCAAGATCCATCAGCTCGTCGACGCGGGCAAAAAGCGCAAGCTCGTCGCCGCGGTACAGGTGCCCCAGCCGCGCGCAGTTGAGCGTCACCACGCCCACCGAGCCGGTCTGCTCGGCCGAGCCGAACAGGCCATTGCCGCGCTTCAGCAGTTCCCGCAGGTCGAGCTGCAGGCGGCAGCACATGGAGCGGATCATGTTGGGCTTCAACTCGGAGTTGAGGAAATTCTGAAAATACGGCAGACCGTACTTGGCGGTCATTGCGAACAGCAGGTTGGCGTTTTCCGATTCCCAGTCGAAATCCGGGGTCACGTTGTAGGTCGGGATCGGAAAGGTGAATACGCGGCCGAGGTGATCGCCCGTGGTCATGACCTCGATGTAGGCGCGGTTGATCATGTCCATTTCGCGCTGCAGTTCGCCGTAGGCGAAGCTCATTTCTTTGCCGCCGATAACCGGAACCTGTTCGCGCAGATCCTCCGGGCATACCCAGTCGAAAGTGAGATTGGTGAACGGCGTCTGCGTGCCCCAGCGCGACGGCACGTTGAGGTTGTAGATTAGTTCCTGGATGCACTGCTTCACCGCGGCATAGGACATACCGTCCTTGCGGATGTAGGGCGCCATGTAGGTGTCGAACGAAGAAAATGCCTGCGCGCCGGCCCACTCGTTTTGCAGCGTGCCTAGGAAATTGACGATCTGTCCGACCGCGCTCGACATGTGCTTGGGCGCCGCCGCTTCGACTTTGCCCGGTACGCCGTTCAAACCCTCGTGCAGCAGGGTGCGCAGCGACCAGCCGGCGCAATAGCCAGCGAGCATGTCCAGATCGTGAATGTGGATGTCACCCTCTCGATGCGCGCGTCCGGCCTCGGGCGCATAGACGTGGTTGAGCCAGTAGTTGGCGATCACCTTGCCCGACACGTTCAGGATCAGCCCGCCCAGCGAATAGCCCTGGTTGGCATTGGCGTTGACGCGCCAGTCGCGCCGCTCCAGGTACTCGTTGATCGAGCTTTCGACGTCGACCGCGGTGCGGCTGTCTTCGCGCAGGCGCCGGTGCTGCTCGCGGTAAGCGATGTAGGCGCGCGCGGTGCGGTAGTAGCCTGCGGTGAGCAGCGCCAACTCGACGCTGTCCTGGATACGCTCGATGTCGGGCACGCTGCCTGCGGGCAGCGTGGCGATGTCGGCCAGCACGCGCTCGGCCACCGGTTCGAGCGCCGCGCGCTGGAACTCGCCGGTGGCGGCGCGGGCGCGCTGCATCGCGTTCACGATCTTGGCCGCGTCGAACGCGACCAGCTTGCCTTCGCGCTTGCGGATGCTCTGCGGCAAGCCGGCCATCTTGTACAACGGTGAATCCATCGGAATCTGGGTCATGCATTTGTCCTGTCTGCTGTTGTTCTTATTCTTCGCGGAGGCTGTTGCAGTCCTTCCGCGGTCGTATCTCGGCTCCAATCCACTATATACGGTGGCGAAGGCGTAAATTAGCCCAACCTATAGTGGCCTGCAACGCCATCGAGGCGGCTGGAACAACATTTTTTGGATTCCGTGACCTACATCAAATGCGCTCGCTGGCGCGCACCGGGACCGATGACAGGAGTAAATGGGAACGCCTCGCGTATGGGACGCAAAGTGCCGAGCAACATGCGGGAAGTAGGCAAGCCCCCGTGCGCTGTCAGCGCGAACGCGAGAGGCGGAATCGTCCCGCCTTGCAGGGCCTAGCTGGGATAGGGCTCCAGAGTGATTTGCTCTACCGGGCAACCCATTGCTTTGGCCATGGCATCAAGGCTGCCGTCATCGACCGCGACCGGGTGGAAGTCGGCGGTCCCGCCTTTGCTTTCGATGAAGGACTTGGCATCGTTCTCGGAAGCCCAAACGACGACCGGATCCGGCGCAACGCCAGCCACTTGAACGCAAATCGGGAAGCCGTCGGACTTGTAGACGATTGCGTACATGAACTCCCTCCAAAAGCAATGGAGCCATCAACCCCATTGAAAGCACACCGCAAACCCCGTCTGAGGCAGGGCTCTACGTATAACTTTAACCCAATTTTGCCGCCGTTGCGCAAACGCGGTTTGCTGTGCGTATCGGCCTTTGCTGCAAACCGGGCGGAATACTATGGCGACAGCGACAGCCTCGCTCGAATTTGCCGTCCTTGCTTGACCTTGATCAAACACGCGCTGTTTTCTTTGCTTGAGACTGGACCTGGTCCAACCAGAGCAACTGGAAAATTCACAACATGCGACTGAGCTTTCTCGGCGGCGCCGGCGAAGTTACCGGATCGAGCACCCTGATCGAGACCGCGGATGCACGCTTCCTGGTCGACTGCGGCATGTTCCAGGGCGGGCACGACGCGTGGGCGAAAAATCTGGGGGCTCTGGCCGTCGCTCCAGAGCACCTGGATTTTGTCCTGCTCACCCATGCGCACATCGACCACTCGGGCCTGCTACCGCGGCTGGTCGCGATGGGTTATGACGGACCGATCCACGTCACCACAACCACGGCCGAACTGCTGGAGGTGATGCTCCTGGACAGCGCCCATTTGCAGGAAAAGGAAGCCGACTGGCGCTCGCGCCACCGCGATGCCCGCCGCCAGAATCCGATGACGCCCCTGTACACGGTGGCCCAGGCGCGCGCCTGCCTGGCGCAGTTGCGCCCGGTCGCCTACGAAACCGAATTTCACCCGCATCCCGGCATCTGCTGCACCTTCCACGACGCCGGACATATCCTGGGTTCGGCCATCGTCGACGCGCGCGTGCACACCGGTGCCGGAACGCGCCGCCTGGTATTTTCAGGGGATCTGGGCCAGGCGGCAAACGGCATGCTGCCGCCGCCGGCGCGCATCAGCAGCGCCGACGTGCTGCTGGTCGAATCGACCTACGGCAACCGCCTGCACAAGGCACCCGAAGAAACGCGGACCGAATTGGTTAGCGCCATCCGCGGCGCGCTGGGTCGGGGAAACGTCATCATTCCTTCCTTCGCCGTCGGCCGCACCCAGGTCGTGCTCTACGCCTTGGCGGAACTGGCGCGAGCGGGCCGACTGCCGCCGTTGCACGTGTTCATCGATTCGCCCATGGCCGCCAAAGCCACGCTGATCACGCGCGCTCACCTGGAACTGCTGTCGCCGCCGCTGCGCGAACTGGACTCGTGGATGCAGGGCAATCCGGCCAAACTGCAACTGCGCTATACGCACGACCTGGAGGATTCCAAGGCGCTCAACCAGATCAGGAGCGGCGCCATTATCATCTCCGCCAGCGGCATGTGCGATGCCGGCCGCATCAAGCATCACTTGCGCTGGAACCTGCCGCGCAAGGAATGCGCGGTGCTGATCACCGGGTTTCAGGCCGCAGGAACCCTGGGCCGCCGCCTGGTGGACGGCGCGAAGAGCGTGCGCATCTTCAATGACGACATCGCGGTGCGGGCACAGCTTCACACCATCGGCGGACTCTCGGCGCACGCCGACCGCGACGGGTTGATCAAATGGCTGCGAGGTTTTGCACACGCTCCCGGGCGCGTGTTCGTGGTTCACGGCGAACGCGACATCGCCGTCAGTTTCGGCGATACGCTGCGCCGCGCGCTCGGCTGGACCGGCATCGAGGTCCCGCAGCGGGGGGACATTCACGCCATAGCGTGAAGATTCGAATCAGATCTTGTGGTCGCGCAGCCGTGCCTGGTCGAGGATGCGAATTTTGCGGCCGTTGACGCGTATCAATCCGGATTGCGACAGTTCGTGCAGGATGCGGGAAAAATGCTCGCGCGTGATGTTGAGGCGCGAGGCGAGCACGCTCTTGCTTGCCGCCAGCTGAATATCCGCCGGCCGCTCCGGGCCGAGGTCGTCGGGCAACGCCGCCAGCAGATAGCCGGTCACGCGTTCCGTGGCGTTTTTCATCGTATACGCCTCGATGTCGGCAACCAGGTAGTACAGCCGCTGGGACATCTCCTGCAGCATGCGGCGCGCCAGCACGGGATTGCGTTCGATCGCGTCCAGCATCGCGCCGCTCCGAATGAACAGCAACAGCGAATCGGCGAGCGCTTCGGCGCACAGGGTATGGCGCCTCCCCAGGAACATGGCCGCTTCGCCAAAACTCTCGCCCGGACCCAGAATCTCCACCACCTTTTCCGCACCGGCAGTCGCCAGCAGCGCGAGCTTCACCCGGCCGATCACGATAATGTGGAAGCCGTCGCAGGGATCATCGCGGCGATACAGCACCGTGCCGGCGGCTACCCGCTGTTCTACGGCCGCAACGCCGATCGCTTCAAGTTCGCACTCACCGAGATCCCGGAATAACGGCAAATTGCGCACAAAATCCAGCGTACCGAAGGAGTCCCTGTGAGCGCCCACGGTGCCGCCTAGCGAAAATCGCAAAAGTACATGAAAAGCTTTCCCCTTGCCGCCAGATTACCCTATTCGGCAAGTGCAGGCCAGCAGCAGTCGCCGGCGCCGGAAGGCGGCGATTTATACGGTCATGCAGCCGCCGCAGGACGGACACTTTCATCGCTGCCGTATTGATGCTGCGATCTCGGGTCTGGCTGCGCGCAATGCCGCCAGCTTCTGCGCTGCTTCCGTCTGCGCGCGGCGCGCCAGCACCTCCAGTTGCTGCTTCCCGGGAAGGTATTGTTTCGGCCAGGACGCAGCTTCGATAGCGTAGCCCATGGCCGCGTATTCGGCCGCCGCGCGCAGGGTAAAGCCCGGGTCCGCGAGGTGTGGACGCGCCAGCGCGCACAGGTCGGCGCGTCCGGAGGCGACGATGGTGTTCACCTGGTCCGCGCTGGTGATCGCGCCGACCGCCATGGTGGCGATCCCGGCTTCATTCCGGATCTGCTCGGCGAACACCGTCTGGTACATGCGGCCGTAGACCGGCTTCGAGGCCGGGTCGGTTTGCCCCGTAGACACGTCGATCAGATCGCAGCCGTGCGCCTTGAACGCGCGCGCGATCTCCACCGCGTCCTGTGCGCGCAGCCCTCCTGCTATCCAGTCGGTTGCCGAGATGCGCACCGCCATCGGCCGCTCCTCGGGCCACACGGCGCGCACCGCGTCGAACACTTCCAGCGGATACCGCAGCCGGTTCGCGAGCGACCCGCCATACTCGTCCGAGCGGCGGTTGGTGACCGGAGAAATGAAACCCGCGAGCAGATAGCCATGCGCCATGTGCAATTCGAGCATATCGAAGCCGCAGCTGATGCCCATGGTAGCCGCGGCCACGAACTGATCGCGCACCCGCTCCATGTCGGCGCGGCTCATTTCACGCGGCTGCTGGCTGTCGGCAAGATAGGCGATGGGGGAAGCGGCGACGATGGGCCAGTTGTCCCGCGCCAGGGGATGGTCCATGTCGTCCCACATGAGCTGGGTCGAGCCCTTGCGGCCGGCATGGCCCAGTTGCAGGCAGACCCTGGCCTGGCTGTGGCGGTGGGCGAAATCGACGATGCGCGTCCACCATCGCGCGTGCTCCTGCGTGTACAGCCCGGCGCAGCCGGGGGTGATGCGCGCTTCGGGAGAAACGCAGGTCATTTCGGTGTAGATCAGCCCGGCGCCGCCCACTGCGCGCGCACCGTAATGCACCAGGTGCCAGTCGTTGGGCGTGCCCTCCGCGGCGGCGTACTGGCACATGGGCGAGAGTACCACGCGGTTGGCGAGGCGCATCCCGCGCAGCGTGAACGGCGCGAACATCGGCGGCGCGACACGATCTGCGTGCAATGCGACGCGCTCGGTCTTCGCGACCTCGGCGGCCCACCAACGATCGACCTCTGCAATGGAGCCCGGGTCGCGCAGGCGCAGATTCTCGTACGTGATCTGCTTCGATCGACTCAACAGGGCGAAGTTGAACTGCACCGGGTCCATGTGCCAGAAACGGCGCACGTTCTCGAAGAAAACCAGGCTCACATTGGCCGCATGCTGGATGCGCTGCGCCTCCTCGCGCCGCGCCGCCTCGTAGGCCGGCAGCGCCGCTTTCGGGTGATCGGTGTGCTGCATCAGCGCGGCATGGAGCCCGATCGCGTCCTCCATCGCGAGCTTGGTGCCCGAACCGATGGTGAAATGTGCGGTGTGCGCCGCATCGCCGAGCAGCACGACATTGTCGTGGTGCCAGGTGGCGCAGGCGATGGTGGGAAAATTGCGCCAGTGCGAGCGGTTGGTGAGTACCCTGGCCGTGCGCGTGCCGGCCCCGCGCAATTCCTCGGCGAACAAGCGCTCCACGTAGGCAGCTGTCGCCTGCTCGTCCTCGATGCCCAGACCGGATCTGCGAAATGCTTCGTCGGTGGTCTCGACCACCAGGGTGCACTCGCCTTCGGCAAACATGTAGGCGTGCAGGTTCCAGATGCCGCACTCGTTCTCGCGAAAGCTGTAGGTAAAGCCCGGCAGCTGCATTTTTGCACCCAGCCAGACGAACTTGTTGCTGCGCACGTCCACCTCGGGCCGGAAATGCTGCCGCAAGCCTTCGCGCACCCTGCTGTTGATGCCGTCGGCGGCGACGATCAGGTCGGCATCGCGGTGGGCGCCCAGTCCCGGGTCCTCGGTCTCATAGCGGATGTTCACGCCCAGGGCGGTGGCGCGGCGCTGCAGGATCTCAAGCAGCGATAGGCGTTTGATGCCTGAAAATCCGTGGCCGGAGGATTTCAGTACGCGGCCGCGGTAATGGGTATAGATATCGTCCCAATAGGCGAAACTCGCTGCGATGTCGCGATACGACGGCTCATCGGCTGCGTGCAACTTGGCGAGCGTCTCATCCGAGAGCACGATGCCGAAGCCGAACGTGTCGTCGGCGCGGTTGCGCTCCAGCACCGTAACCTCCGCCTGCGGCAAGCTGTTCTTCGCCAGCACCGAAAAATACAAACCGGCCGGACCGCCGCCGATGATGTCCAATTTCATTGCTTGTCTCCTGCCGATGATGTGCCTTAGGGGCAGGGTCAGTATACCAACCCTGCCGCGCGCGGCCGCTGCCGCCCGCTTCCAGCATTCGATTCTTGGATGCCGCCGCGACGGCGGGTGTATTCTTAGAGGCCATTTCGGAATTACCGAAATGCCCCCCGATTTGGGGAAGCATGAGGAAATGCGCCCGAAGGTCTCGAGCCCTGTTGAGGGGAAAGTCCCCTCATTTTATATTCGGCTCTTGGAATATTCATGCAACGACAAAGATGCTGTGAACATTCTGCTGGTTGACGATCACGCGCTGTTCAGGGCGGGCCTGCGTTTTTTGCTGCGCCGATTGGATGCAGAACTCAACCTGGACGAGGCGGGCGACTGCGCCGGGGCGCTCCAGCGTTTGGCCGCCGTTACCTATGATTTGGTGCTGCTCGACCTCAGTATGCCCAACACGGGCGGACTGGACGCGCTCGATGCCCTGCGCGAGATCGCGCCCAGCACCCCGTTCGTCATCATTTCCGGCGAAGAAGATCCGCACGTCGTGCGCGCCTCGATCGAACATGGAGCGATGGGCTTCATACCCAAATCTTCGACCCCGGAGGTGTTGATCCAGGCCATCGCGCTGGTGCTGGCGAAGGGTGTGTATTTGCCGCGCACCGTGCTGGCTGCGGCTCACCCGGCGCCGGGCCCGCGCGAAGCCGGCTCGGACCCGACGCTGCTGCCCGGGCTGACACCGCGGCAGATGGACGTCTTGCGCGGCGTCATTACCGGCAAGACGAACAAGACCATCGCGCAAGAGCTGAACCTGTCGGATGCCACCGTCAAGGCGCACCTCACCTTGACGTTCCGCGCACTCGGCGTGAGCAGCCGCACCGAGGCGATTTACGCTGCGGCGAAGCTGGGATTGCGGCTCGTCTGAATCGATCACATGGCCGACAGCAACGCGCGCAAATCGATCGGTTTCGACAACACTTTCCAGTTCGAGGATGCCGACAATGCAACCCGGTTCGACGCTGTTTCAGCGGTGATCACCACCGCATTGATCGCAGTGGCAGAACGCCGCTGAATGGCGTTTAGCAACTCAATGCCATTCAAGGGTCCCGGGAGATGGAAGTCGGTAATATAGAGATCGGCAGCGGCGGCGGCCGAACTCGCCAGCGCCTCTTCCGCATTGCTGAACAATGCGACTGTGGCTCCGAGCGCCGCGAGCGCTCGCTCGAGGCCTTTTGCAACCAGGCTGTCGTCTTCGATGACTACGACCTGCCTGCCGATGATGCCGGACAATTCGAGCGCGCCGGAATCGGCGATGGCCTGCGGCAACGCGTTGCCGCCGCCTAATTGCGAAGCGCAGGCACGCGGCAGGCTGATCTCGAACGCGGCGCCTCGGCCTGACTGCGAACGGCAAACGACGTCGCCGTCGATCAAACTGACCAGCCGTTTGACGATGGAAAGACCCAGCCCTATCCCCTTGGTTCGATCGCGCGCGTGGTTGCCGATCTGGAAATATTCCTCGAAGATGTGGCCGATGTGCTCCGGCGCGATGCCGATGCCGGTATCCCATACCTGGAACATCGCATGCGCGCCACGCCGGCGGGCGCCGATCAGAACGCCCCCCTGTTCGGTATACTTGATGGCGTTGCCAACGATGTTGCGCAAGGCGCGCAGGAGCAGTCCGGGGTCGGTGATCAGCATCAGGTCCCGGCGGGCGAACAATCTCAGCCGCAGGTTCTTGCCGCTTGCGATCGGCGCGAATTCGACCTCGAGTTCGCGCAACAGATCAGCGGCAGCTACGCGCATCAGGTCCGGTTTGACCACACCGGCATCGAGTTGCGAAATATCGAGCAGCGTGTTCAGCAGTTCGCGCAAGCCGCGCACCGACATGCCGAGATATGCCGTTATTTCCTTCTGCTCGTCGCTCAGCTTCGTTTGCGCCAAGGCATCTAGAAACAGATTGATGGCCTGAACCGGTTGCCGCAAATCGTGGCTGGCTGCCGCCAGGAAACGCGTTTTGGCTCGATTCGCGCTTTCCGCCGACCGGTTTGCGGCCAATAAAGCCGCCTCATTGCGCTTGCGCTCCGTAATGTCCCGGTAAAAGAACTGCATGTAGGTCTGATTGCCGGAAGAAATCACGCTCGCCGAGATTTCCACCGGAAACACATGGCCATCCTTGTGGCAGTGCTCCGCTTCGACGGTCATCAACTCGCCTGAAACAATACGACGCCAGCGCTCCGGAGCCGATCTGAACGTCTCCGGCGTGACCAGAGCCTTCAGGCTCGTAGTCATTATTTCCTGCACGCTGTAACCGTGCATGCGGGCGAACGATTCGTTCGCAGCGATAATCAATCCATCGCGAGACACGATCAAGATTCCGTCACCGGCGTTGGCGAACAGACTCCGGTAGCGTTCCTCGCTTTCGCGCAATGCCCTTTCTGCCAGCTTGCGCTCGGTGATGTCCTGGCCCAGCCCGTGGTAGCCGACGAATTCGCCGCACGCATTGAACAAAGGATCGCCGCTGATCGACAGATGTTGCTCGGCGCCGTCGAGGCCGAGGCGCGAGAACTCGAAATTGCGGAACGGCACTCGCGACGCCAGCGCCGCGCGGTGCAGGCCCCATCCCGTCTCGTCTGGGGAAAGATGCGGCATGTCCCAGCGGCGCATGCCGATTCCCGCGGCATGCAGCGGGTAACGCTGCCCGTTCCGTCTGCCGACCTGGCTCGTTGCCGTAATTCGGTGCTCGACGTCGGTGTTCCAGTAGAAATTGTAGGACATCTGGTCCAGGCCGCTGAAGCGCGCCTTGAGTTCGCGCAACTCCTCCTCGGCTGCCAGCCGGCGCAGGCTAACGTCCGTCATCGTCACCAGACATTCGCTCGCCGCGCGACCCGGCATGGCCGTCAGCATGACGACCATGGGCGGCTGCGTATCCCGCGACAGCTCGATTTCGCCAGATTGCGTGATCCCGCTCGCCATCGCCTGTGTCAGCAATTCAGTCGCTACAGGACGGCAGTGGTCGGCGATGAATGAACCGAAATTCGCACCCAGCAGCCGCTCGCGATGCAAGCCGAGCAAATCTTCCGCGGCCAGATTCGCCTGAAGGATGATATGGCCGACACCAAGGCGCAGGTAGACAATCGGGGCGAGCTCGAAGAGATCGACGGACTGTGTGCGTTCCGACGCTGCGGCCTGGCCGCACGACACGCACGCGTTGGCTTGGTCCGGAATTGCTTTCACGATCTCCGTCTACCCGGAGAACCGTCCTTCATGGGATCGACCTTTCGTCCGCTCAGTGGTGCCGGGAGGGGGAATCGAACCCCCATGGTGTCACCACCGCGGGATTTTGAGTCCCGTGCGTCTACCAATTCCGCCATCCCGGCCATGCGCCCGCAATCGCGCGAGGGAGCCGAATTATGCTCTAATTTGCGCTGCCCCTCAATGGAGCCGGCCCCGTAATGCCGCTCACCCTGGAAGACTTCGACTACGCGCTGCCCGCGGAACTGATCGCGCAGTTCCCCGCTCATGAGCGCACCACCAGCCGCCTGCTGCGCCTCGCGGACGCAAACTGGTCCGATCAGCGCTTCGCCGATTTGCCGCAGTTTTTGCGCCCAGGCGATGTGCTGGTGTTCAACGACACGCGCGTCATCAAAGCCCGTCTCTACGGCGTCAAGGCGAGCGGCGGCAGGATCGAGGCGCTGGTGGAGCGCGTCACCGCTGCGCACGAAGCCCTGGTGCAGATGCGCGCGAGTCACGCGCCCCGGCCTGGTTCGCGCCTGCGCTTCGAGGGCGGGGTCGACGCCGAAGTGCTGCAGCGCCGGGACGATCTGTACCTGCTGCGCTTCGAGGCTAGCGACAGCGTGCTCGAGTTGCTCGAGCAGCATGGCCACCTGCCGCTGCCACCGTACATCACGCACGCCGATGGCAAGGGGGACGCCGCGCGCTATCAAACGGTGTACGCCCGCCGTCCAGGCGCAGTCGCGGCACCGACCGCGGGCCTGCATTTCGACGAACCCATGCTGGCGCGACTGCGCGCCATGGGTGTGCATCTCGCTTGGCTTACTCTGCACGTCGGCGCCGGCACCTTTCAACCGGTGCGGGTAAGCAATCTGGCCGAGCACAAGATGCACAGCGAGTGCTTCGAGATCCCGCAGGCCACGGTAGACGCGATCGCCGGCGCGCGCGCAGCCGGAAGTGCCGTGATCGCTGTCGGCACCACCAGCCTGCGCGCACTCGAATCGGCCGCGCGTGGAGGAGCATTGGCTTGCGGAACCGCTTGCGACCTCCCCGCGGAATCCGATTTTGGCCTGCCTTCGGGAGCAGGGGAAACCGACCTGTTCATCACCCCCGGCTACCGCTTTCGCGTCGTCGACCGGCTGATCACCAACTTCCATCTGCCCAAGTCGACGCTGTTGATGCTGGTCGCCGCGTTTGCCGGACTGGAGGCGGTGCGCGCCGCCTACCGCCATGCCATTGCCGAACGCTATCGTTTCTTTTCCTACGGCGATGCGATGCTGATTGATAGAATGCGCCGATGAAATTCACCCTGCATTGCAACGACGGCCGTGCGCGGCGCGGCACGCTGGCCTTGGCGCACGGCAAGATCGAGACGCCTGCTTTCATGCCGGTAGGAACGTATGGCACGGTAAAGGCGATGAGCCCGGCGGAGCTGCGCGAAATTGGGGCGCAGGTGGTGCTCGGCAACACCTTCCACCTGTGGCTGCGCCCGGGGCTGGAGGTGATCGCCGCGCACGGCGGCCTGCACCGCTTCATGGGCTGGGACGGCCCCATCCTCACCGACTCGGGCGGCTTCCAGGTGTTCAGCCTGGGCGCGCTGCGCAAGATTTCGGAGGAAGGCGTGAAGTTCGCCTCACCCGTCAATGGCGACCGGCTGATGCTTACGCCGGAGGAATCGATGCGCATCCAGCGCGTACTCGATTCCGATATCGCCATGATCTTCGACGAATGCACGCCCTACCCCGCAGACGAACGCGAAGCCGGCGAGTCGATGCGCCTGTCGCTGCGCTGGGCCGAGCGCAGCAAGCGGGCGTTCGAGACCGGCAGCGATGCGTCCGATGACGGCGGCGCCCGAGGCAAGCCCAACGCGCTGTTCGGCATCGTCCAGGGCGGAATGTACGAGCAGCTGCGCGACGTGTCGCTGGCTGAATTGCAGGACATAGGCTTCGACGGCTATGCCATCGGCGGGCTGTCGGTGGGCGAGCCGAAGGAGGACATGCGCCGCATCCTCGGGCATACCGCCCCGCGGCTGCCGGCGAACCAGCCGCGCTACCTGATGGGCGTGGGCACGCCGGAAGATCTGGTCGAGGCGGTCGCGGCCGGCATCGACATGTTCGACTGCGTGCTGCCCACGCGCAATGCGCGCAACGGCTGGCTGTTCACCCGCTTTGGCGACATCAAGATCAAGAACGCAGCCCATCGATTCGACACCCGACCACTGGATGCGACCTGCGCCTGCTATTGCTGCGCGCATTTCAGCCGCGCCTACCTGCACCACCTGCACCGCACCAACGAAATCCTGGGTGCGCGCCTCAATACCATCCACAACCTGCATTACTACCTGACCCTGATGCGCGAACTGCGCGCTGCGATCAGCGCCGGCGGACTGGGCGATTACGCGGCGACGTTTCGCGAGCAGCGCAGCGGCGGCGCGGCACTTCCGGCCTAGCCCGGAGCGGGAACTTCCCGCCGCAGGACTCGCAAAGAAGCGGGTTCCGGACACCCCAATACTGGTATAATTTTCGGCTGTTCCGACCGAAATATGGAGATACCCGTGCTGATTTCTTCTGCCCACGCCCAGACAGCAGGTTCCGGCTTGGGAGCCGCCTTTTCCGGCGAGGGCTTGATGGGCATGCTGCCCATCATCATGATGTTCGCGCTGCTGTACTTTCTGATGATCCGCCCGCAAATGAAGCGCGCCAAGGAACTCAAAGCGATGACTGAAGCGCTGCAAAAAGGCGACGAGGTGATTACCGCCGCCGGCATAGTGGGCAAGATCACCAAGGTCGGCGACACCTATATCAGCCTGGAAATCGCCGCCGGCACCGAAATCCAGATGCAAAAAACCGCAGTCCAGACCCTGTTGCCCAAAGGCGCGATCAAGGCGATGTCTTGAACATGCGCGTGCCGGGCGCGAGGCGCGAGGCGCCGGGCCGTTTCACGGACTTTTCCTTACCGCCTTTCGCGACGAATCTCTAGGCCGAATTCCTATGAACCGCTATCCGCTCTGGACCTACGTCCTTATTGCCTGCGCGCTGCTGGTCGGACTCACTTACACCCTGCCGAATTTTTTCGGCGAGTCGCCGGCAGTTCAGGTATCCAGCGTCAAGGCAACGGTCAAGGTCGATTCCGCCCTGCTTGCGCGCGTCGAGGACGCCCTGAAAACCGCCAACATCGTCAGCCAAGGCACGTTCATCGATCCCAACAGCGTCAAGGTGCGCCTTGCCGACACCGATACGCAATTGAAAGCCAAGGACATCCTCAGCCAGAGCCTCAACCCCGATCGCGACAATCCGTCCTACGTCGTCGCCCTCAATCTGCTTTCTTCCTCGCCCACCTGGCTTACCGCCATCCATGCCCTGCCGATGTATCTGGGTCTGGACCTGCGCGGCGGCGTGCACTTCATGCTGCAGGTGGACATGAAGGCGGCGCTGACCAAACGACTGGAGAACCTGACCGGTGATATCCGCACCCAGTTGCGCGACAAGACGGTACGTCATTCCGGCATCAGCCGCGAAGGCAATAACATCCTGGTCAAATTCAAGGACATCGAGACGCGCAGCAAGGCGCGCAAGTTGCTCGAGGACAGCCAGCCCGACCTGGTGTTTGCCGAACAGGAACTGGCCGGCGGCGAGTTCCGCCTGACCGCGTCGATCAAACCGGAGGCGGTGAAACGCACGCAGGAATCGGCGCTGAAGCAGAACATCACCACCCTGGGCAATCGCATCAACGAACTGGGGGTGTCCGAACCCATCATCCAGCAGCAGGGTGCCGACCGCGTAGTGGTGCAACTGCCGGGCGTGCAGGATACGGCCAAGGCGAAGGAAATCCTCGGCCGCACCGCCACCCTGGAAATCCGCATGGTCGACGAGGAGAACAGCAACCCGGCGACGCTGGTCGCGGCGCAGCAGGGCCAGGTACCGTTCGGCACCGAGCTCTACACCGAGCGCGGCGGTTCGCCCTTGCTGGTGAAGAAACAGGTGGTGTTGACCGGCGACCGGCTCACCGACGCCCAGCCCGGATTCGACGGACAGACCCATGAACCCGCAGTGCACCTGACCCTGGATGCGCCGGGCGCGCGCATTTTCAAGGACGTGACGCGCGAGAGCGTGGGCAAGCGCATGGCTATCCTGCTGATCGAAAAAGGCAAGGGCGAAGTCATCACCGCGCCGGTGATCCGCAGCGAGATCGGCGGCGGACGGGTGCAGATCAGCGGCCGCATGAGCAGCACCGAGGCGGCCGACGTGGCGCTGCTGCTGCGCGCGGGTTCGCTCGCCGCGCCGATGGAAATCATCGAGGAACGCACCGTCGGCCCCAGCCTGGGCGCAGACAACATCAGCAAGGGTTTCCATTCCACGCTCTGGGGTTTCACCGCCATCGCCGTGTTCATGAGCCTCTATTACGTGGCGTTCGGATTCATTTCGGTGCTCGCGCTGTCGTCCAATCTGCTGTTGCTGGTGGCGATCCTGTCGCTGCTGCAGGCGACGCTGACCCTGCCCGGCATTGCCGCCATCGCGCTGACCCTGGGCATGGCGATCGACGCCAACGTGCTGATCAACGAACGCATCCGCGAAGAAATGCGCAACGGCGCCACGCCGCAGGCGGCGATACACGCCGGCTACGAGCGCGCTTTCGGCACCATTCTCGACTCCAACGTGACCACCCTGATCGCGGGCCTCGCGCTCCTGATCTTCGGTTCCGGGCCGATCCGCGGTTTCGCCGTGGTGCACTGTCTGGGCATCCTGACTTCGATCTTCAGCTCGGTAGTGATCTCGCGCGCCGTGGTCAATCTGGTATACGGCTCGCGGCGCCGGCTGGACAAGCTGGCGATCGGGAATACCTCGTGGAAATGAAGGTCTGTAACGACACGGGGGGATATCCCCCGAGGGGACTTTCCCCTCAAGGGGGATCGAGACCTTCGGGGCGTCTCCCCTCGTGCTCCCCTAAATCGGATCTTGGCAAAATGACTTTTTGCCAAGGCGGTAAGTAACGCAAGGCACTAACCATGGAATTCTTTAAGATCCGCAAAGACATCCCGTTCATGCGCCATGCGCTGGTGTTCAACGTCATCTCGTTGATCACCTTCCTGCTGGCGGTGTTCTTCCTCGCCACTCGCGGCCTGCATTACTCGGTCGAATTCACCGGCGGCACCGTGATCGAACTCGCCTACGAGCATCCGGCGGAAATCCAGAAGGTCCGCAGCGCGATGGAGGCGGCCGGTTACGTCGACACCTCGGTGCAGAATTTCGGTTCCTCGCGTGACGTGCTGATCCGCATGCCGCTGAAACAAGGCCAGTCCAGCGCCGAACTGTCGAAGAAAGTCATGGACACGCTCCAGGCCGACGACAAGACGGTGCAACTGCGCCGGGTGGAATTCGTCGGCCCGCAGGTGGGGCGCGAACTGGCGGAGAACGGCGCACTCGCGCTGGTCATCGTCTGTCTGGGCATCATGGCCTATCTGGCGCTGCGTTTCGAGTGGCGCTTTGCGGTTGCGGCGATCATCGCCAACCTGCACGACGTCATTATCATCCTCGGCTGCTTTGCGCTGTTCCAATGGGAGTTTTCGCTGCCGGTGCTGGCGGCGGTGCTGGCGGTGCTCGGTTATTCGGTGAACGAATCCGTGGTGATCGCCGACCGGGTGCGCGAGAATTTTCGCAAGATGCGCAAGGCTTCGGTGACCCAGATCATCGACAACGCGATCACCAGTACCATCTCGCGCACCATCATCACCCACGGCTGCACCCAGGCTATGGTGTTGTCGATGTTGCTGTTCGGGGGCGCCGCGCTGTACTACTTCGCGCTCGCGCTGACCATCGGCATTCTATTCGGCATCTATTCCTCGGTGCTGGTGATGGCACCGATCGTGAAATGGCTGGGCGTGTCGCGCGAACAATTCATCCGGGCGCCGAAGAAGGACAAGCAGGAAGCGGTGGTGTAGAAGTTATTTCACGCCAGGCGCGACGCAGCAAACTTCAGATGCGTTTCGCCAGTTCCGCGGCCTTCCCGATGTAGGTCCAGGGCGAAAGCGCGAGCAGGCGCTGGCGCTCCGCCTCCGGGATGGCGAGCTGCCCGATGAACAGTTGCAGCGACTCGCGCGTAATGCCCTTGCCGCGGGTGAGCGCCTTCAGTTGCTCGTAGGGCTCGGGCAGGCCGTAGCGGCGCATGACCGTCTGCACCGCTTCGGCCAATACCTCCCAGGTCGACTCCAGGTCGGCGCGCAAAGCCGCCGGATTGACCTCCAGCTTGTTCAATCCCTTGAGACAGGAAACACAGCCGAGCAGGCTGTAGCCGAGCGCCACGCCGACGTTGCGCAGCACGGTCGAATCGGTCAGGTCGCGCTGCCAGCGCGATAGCGGCAGTTTGTCCGACAGGTGGCGCAAGACCGCATTCGCCAAACCCAAATTGCCCTCGGAATTTTCGAAATCGATCGGATTGACCTTGTGCGGCATGGTGGAAGACCCGACTTCGCCTGCGACCACGCGCTGCTTGAAATAGCCTAGCGACACATAGCCCCAGATGTCCCGGTCCAGATCGATGAGTACGGTATTGCTGCGCGCACACGCATCGAACAGTTCGGCCAGCGTGTCGTGTGGCTCGATCTGGGTCGTATAGGGGTTGAACTCCAGGCCTAGGGCCTCGACGAACTTGCCGGCGAAATTCTCCCAGTCGACTTCCGGATAGGCAGCGATGTGCGCATTGTAGTTGCCCACCGCACCATTGATCTTGCCCGTCAAGTGCACTGCGGCGATGCGCGCGCGCGCGCGCTGCAATCGGTGCGCGACGTTGGCCATTTCCTTGCCCAGAGTGGTGGGCGTCGCCGCCTGGCCGTGGGTGCGCGCGAGCATGGGCTCATCGGCGAACGCGTGTGCCATGGTCTGCAGCTTGCCGACGATGGTATCGAGCGCCGGCAACAGCACCTGTTCGCGCGCAGCGGTGAGCATCAGTGCATGCGCGAGGTTGTTGATGTCCTCGGAAGTGCAGGCGAAATGGATGAATTCGGCCGCTGCCGCCACCTCGGCATGCGCAATGAAGCGTTCCTTCAGCCAGTACTCGATCGCTTTGACGTCGTGGTTGGTGCGCGCCTCGATTTCCTTGACGCGCGCCGCATCGGTCTCGGCAAATTCGGCCGCCGCCTGCCGCAGTTCGGCCACCGTCGCCGCGGAAAAAGTCCGGACCTCGACCACAGCGGGCTCCTGTGCCAGCGCGATCAGCCATTCGATTTCGACGCGCACCCGGTAGCGAATCAACGCCGCTTCGCTGCAATAGGCGGTGAGCGGGGCGAGTTGCTTGTGGTAGCGTCCGTCCAGGGGGGAGAGTGCGCTGAGCGGTGAGGGCATTTTGCAGTCTTTGACAGTTCCGCAGCAAAATTCATTTTATCATGCGCCGGACACTCGCTGCCTCGGGTCATGCGGTGTCGATGTTATAATTCCTCTTGATCACGACCATACGCGGCCGCATCCCGATGAAATTGATAGGTTCACTGACCAGCCCCTTCGTGCGCAAAGCGCGCATCGTGCTGGCCGAAAAAAAGATCGAATACACCTTCGAACAGGACAATCCCTGGGACGAGAAATCCCGGGTGCCGGACGCCAACCCGCTCGGCAAGGTGCCGGTTCTGGTGCTGGAAGACGACAGCACCCTGTTCGATTCGCGCGTTATCGTCGAATTTCTCGACAGCGTATCCCCGATCAGCCGCCTGATCCCCTCCGACAACCGCCAGAAGATCGAGGTCAAGCGCTGGGAAGCGCTGGCCGACGGGGTCCTCGACGCGGCGGTAGCGGTGGTGCTGGAGCGGCGCCGCCCGGCGAAACAAAAAAGCGAGCCGACGATCAAGCGGCAGATGGAAAAGATCGAGCGCGGCCTCGCCGTGATGTCCCGGGACCTGGGCGACAAGCCGTGGTGTACGGGCAATGCTTTCACCCTCGCCGACATTGCCAGCGGCGTCGCCCTCGGATATCTCGACTTCCGCCACAGTTCCTACGACTGGCACGTCCTGCACTCGAATCTCGCGAAGCTGGCGGCGAAGCTGGCCGAACGGTCTTCCTTTGCCGATACCGTGCCGCGCGAAGCGCCGGCTGCGACTAGCAACAGCCGGAAATAGGGAATAAACGCGGCTGCCGCGATGTTGGCTCCCGTTGAGCGGGTGGCATAGACCGCGCTCACTTGACCGTCCGCCAAGCCGCGCGGCGGCGGTCCGATCCATTTCCCAGCAACGGCGCAGGCTAGATCAAGGAGCATAAACAAATGAAGCATATCGGCAGGCTGCTATCGGCAGCAGCAATAGGTATAGTCATGTCCACAAGCGCAGCCGCCCAGGTCAAGCCCGAGGTGATGGTGAAACAGCGCCAGGCGGCGATGACATTGCAAGGCAAATATTTCGGTCCGATGGCCGCCATGGCTCAGGACAAGGCGCCGTTCAAGGCGGACGTGGTCGCGTACAACGCCTCCTTGCTCGATGCTCTGAGCAGAATGCCCTGGGATGGCTTCGACGCCAGCACCAAGGATGCGAAGAGCGCCGCGCTGCCGGCAGTATTCACGGACACGGCCAAATTCAAGGCGGCGCAGGAGCAGTTCCATAACGCTGTCGAGAAGCTTGTCGCTGCCAGCAAGGGCGGCGACATGGCGGCCGCCAAAGCGGCGATCGGTGGCGTCGGCAAGACCTGCGGCGGCTGTCACGACAACTTCCGCCAGAAGCCGTAGACAACCGGGTTCTGCACGACAACCCCGCTGCGGCGGGGTTGTCGCTTTTCGAAGGTGGTGCATGTTAGGTCGAACAAGCGCTGTACTGCGGCGCGCGCTGCGGGCCGGCGTGCTTGCCCTGCTGCTGGGTACGCTGATAGCGAACGCCCACGCGCAGGGTGACGCCAAGCGCGGACAGTATCTGGCGAAGGCCGCGGGCTGCGTGGGTTGTCACACGCAGGAGAAGAAAGACGCAGTAGCCTACGCGGGGGGACGCGCACTGAAGACGCCTTTTGGCACGTTCTACGGACCCAATATCACGCCGGACCCCGTTGCCGGGATCGGCCGTTGGACCGAGGCCGATTTCATCCGCGCCATGCGCCACGGCGAACGTCCGGATGGCGCCAATTACTTCCCGGCGTTCCCCTATCCTTCGTTTACGCAGATCGCCGACACCGACGTGCGCGACCTTTGGGCCTACCTGCGCACGCTCCCCTCCAGCAGCCAACCGACTCAGGCACACGACCTGCGTTTTCCCTTCGGCTGGCGCTTCCTGGTCACAGTCTGGAAGTGGCTGTTCTTTACGCCTGGCCCGTTCGCCGCCGATTCGAAGTTGTCGCTGGCCCTGAACCGCGGTGCCTACCTGGTCCAGGCACTCGGCCATTGCGGCGAATGCCATACGCCGCGCGATTTTCTCGGTGGCCCGAAACGCGACCGTTTCCTTGCCGGCGGAAAGGGCCCCGACGGCAAAGGCGTACCTAATCTGACACCGACGAGACTCGAAAAATTAAGTGATGCGGAACTGAAGGATTTCCTCGTGAGCGGCACCACACCGGACGGTGATGTTCCCGCCGAGGCGATGGGTGAGGTCATTCGCAACACCACCAGTCAGCTAACGCCGGGAGACCTTGTGGCCTTGATGGCCTACCTGCGTTCGCTCGCGCCGCTCGCCAATGAAGCGCGCTGACTCGTTGCGATAGCTTTTCCGCTCACTCATGTTTGCGCTGCGGGTCATCCCTCTGCAAAATGTCATGTAAGGCCCAGCAGCGCACCTCCGGCCAACCGCAAACTGCAGAAATAGGGAATAATGCCGACTCCTTTGTGTTGCCCGCCGATGGCTCGAGCAGGCTGCGGCAGCAGTCGCGGCAAGCAGTCGACTGGAACTTCCATCAAAAGCATGACATCGCGTGAATGAGCTACTGAATCATCCCGCCTTTCAGGGAGGCGCCGCCCCGTTCGTGGCGGCGCTAATCGTGGTGTTGCTATTGGGTCGGGTCCGGCTCGGTGGCCTCGCCGTTGTCGTCGCTTTTTCCACCGCGGTCTATCTGATCAGCGGCTTCGCCTTCACGCCGCTCACCGTCACGCGCAAGATCGTGCTGCTCGCGCTGGCAAGCCCTATCGTCGGACTGTTGCTCGATTTCGCTTTCCGGCCGAATCGCCTCGGCATCAGCCTGCTCGCAACCGCCGCCGCTGCTGCCGCACTGTGGGTATTCTGGCCGGTCCTGACGCAAAAGGAGACGGCGCAAGCAGTCCTGTCGGGTGCCAACGCAGTGCTGCTCGCGGCCTGGCTGGTCGGATTCATGCTGGGCATACTGGCGGAAAGACCGCTGCAGGCCGGCGCCGCAGGGCTCGGACTGGGCTTGGCCACGGGAGTCTGCGCCATCCTCGGCGCCTCTGCCATGTATGGCAGCTATGGCATCGCCCTCGCCGCGGGCGCAGGCGCATTTCTGCTGCCGCAGATGATAGCCGGCAGGACCATTGCCGCCGGTGCAACCTTCGTTCTGCCTGTTGCCCTGGTCAGCGCATTGCTCGCCGCCGCCGCGGCCATCCTGGCGCAACTGCAGTGGTACCTGCTTCCAGTGCTCGGCCTGATACCGGCAGCGGCGCTGCTGCCGGTGCCGACCAAGCCGCTGGCCCAGGCAGCCACGGCCTGCACCTACACGCTTGTCGTCGCCGCAGCCGCGTGCGCATTGGCCTGGCAGGCTTCCAGAGGCATGCCGGGCTGATTGACCAAGGTAGTTTGCCCGTTTCGGCGCGGCGCAGATCAATATGATGGCCGCTAGCAAGGGTGTTGAAAAGGGGGCGCCCCCTTCTATATCCCCCAAGTCAGAGGCTGTTGAGAGGAAGGTAGTTTCGCAATCGCGTCATTAGCCGGCAGTCGTTGCTTTATTCAACAGCCTGCTAGCCATTTTCGAGGACGCGTCGCTTTTCGGCGCGCAAAAGGGGGGAACATGACCATTCTGATTCTTGGACTGCTGCTGTTTCTGGGCGTGCACTCGACGCGCATCGTCGCCGATGACTGGCGCACGACCCAGGTGAAGCGCCTGGGCGAAGGAGCATGGAAAGGTATCTATTCCCTGCTGTCTCTCGCGGGTTTCGGCTTGATCATATGGGGCTTCGGCCTGGCCCGGCAACAGCCGGTAGTACTCTGGATCGCGCCCGCCGCCATGCGGCACGCGGCGGGACTGCTGACGCTGATCGCATTCGTACTGCTGGCGGCAGCCTATGTGCCGCGCAACGCGATCAAATCGCGCTTGCATCACCCGATGCTACTCGCGGTCAAGGTCTGGGCCTTTGCGCACCTGCTGTCGAACGGCAAGCTCGCAGATCTGCTGCTGTTCGGTGCCTTCCTCGCGTGGGCAGTAGTCTGTTTCATCGCCGCGCAACGGCGCGACCGGGCAGCACGCACCCAATATCCCCCCGGCACCGCTGCCGGCACCGCGGCTACCGTGGTCGCGGGCGCCGCGGTTTGGGCGGGATTTGCCTTCTGGCTGCACGGCGTGCTGATCGGCGTGCAGCCATACGGTTGATTCGATTTCGCGCACCTAATTCACCGGAATCGGGAGCTGCCAGGCCGGCACAGGCGGCCGGTGGGTGATCTACGCGCAAAAGGCTAGACAAACGGCACGTCTGTAAGTATCGTTGCCGGCCCGACCAACATCAGGAGTTACCAGATGCCGAGACTTGCCGCCGCCGTTCTGATTGCCGCCCTGCCTCTTGCAGTCGTTGCTGCGCCCGAGACCTATACGCTGGATCCGTATCACACCTATGCGCATTTTGAGGTGAATCACCTCGGCTTTTCCAATATGCGCGGGCGTTTCGACAAATCCAGCGGAAAATTCACGCTCGATAAAGCCGCCAAGACCGGCAGCCTCGATCTGATTATCGAGACTGCGTCCGTCAGCACCGGTGACAACGATAAGGCAGGCAGGCCGCGGGCGCGCGACGAGCATCTGCGCTCGCCCGACTTTTTCAATGTGGTCGAATTCCCGCGCGTGAATTACAAGACGACCGCAGTGAAATTCAACGGCGACAACCCCGCCACCATAGAGGGCAACCTGACCCTGCTCGGCGTGACCAAACCCTTTACCCTGCATGTCGACAACTGGAAATGCGGCGCCAACCCCTACACCAAGAAAGAAATGTGCGGCGGCAATGCGAGCGGCGCACTCAAGCGCTCCGACTTCGGCATGAAGTACGGGCTTCCGGCGGTTGGCGACGAACTCAAGCTGTTCATGGAATTCGAAGGGTACAAGGACTGAGAGGCCAGGCCAGCGCCCCTGCTTTTTTAGGTGTGCTATTGCGCGGACCAAAAAACCGTCCGCGCGGATCGCCGATTGCACACGGACGAGAAGCCGTCCGCGCGCAATCGGCGACCTCATATAAAACCTACCCCAAAGCCGCGCCGGTTCTTACCGGAACCGTGTTTTCTGCGCGGATACGCTTTTCATCCGCGCAGAAAACACGGTTGGCGCGCGATAGCGCGCAAAGTCCGAGGATGAGCGCTTCCCAAGCGAGTCGGTCCGTTTGCACATTGTTCGCCCGATTTAGGCCCAGCCAATCTTCCGCACACAAACGCAGCGAATGTCAGCAGACCCGAGCATTCACTGAATCACCCCGCCTCCCAAACAGACCTCGCCCTGATAGAGCACCGCCGACTGCCCGGGCGTGACCGCCCATTGCGGCTGCTCGAAATCGAGTTCGAGCACATCTCGGTCGAGGCGCGCGATGCGGCAAGGCGCGTCGGACTGGCGATAGCGCGTCTTGGCCGCATGACCGCCCGCCACCTCCGGTGCTCTGCCGCTGACCCAGGACAGATCCGCGGCAAGCAAGCGCTGTTTCAGCAGTAGCGGATGCTCATGGCCGCTCACCACGATCAACTCGTTGCGCGCCAGATCCTTGCCGGCCACGTACCAGGCCTCCCCTTCCGCACCCGCGCCCTTGACGCCGCCTATGCCCACGCCTTTTCTCTGCCCTATCGTATAAAAGGCAAGTCCGACGTGCTTGCCGATCACCCTGCCCTCGTCGGAGCGAATGACGCCCGGTTCGTGCGGCAGATAGCGATTGAGGAATTCGCGGAACGGGCGCTCGCCGATAAAACAAATGCCGGTCGAGTCTTTCTTGGCGTGCACCGGCAGGCCCGCGTCTTTGGCAATCTGGCGCACCTCGGTTTTCTTCAGCTGCGCCAGCGGGAACCAGGTGCGCGCCAGTTGCGCCTGCGTGAGTCGATGCAGAAAATAGCTCTGGTCTTTGCTCTGGTCCGCGGCCTTGAGCAGTTCGAAGCGCCCCGCGCGCTCTCCTTCGCGGACTTCGCGCACGCCGGCATAGTGGCCGGTGGCGATGCGTTGCGCGCCGAGTGCGATCGCATGGTCCAGGAACGCTTTGAACTTGATTTCCGCATTGCACAGCACATCCGGATTGGGCGTGCGCCCGGCCCGGTACTCGGCGAGAAACGCACTGAACACGCGCTCCTTGTATTCGACCGCGAAATTGACCGCTTCGAGTTCAACTCCGATCACGTCGGCGACGGCGGCGCAGTCGATCAGATCCTGCCGGGTCGAGCAATACTCGTCATCGTCGTCGTCTTCCCAGTTCTTCATGAACAGGCCGACGACTTCGAAACCGGCGCGCTTGAGCAGCAGAGCCACGACCGACGAATCCACGCCGCCGGACATGCCGACGACGACTTTTTCTTTATGCGCCATAGGGAATCTTTCCGGCACGCCAGTCTTCGACCGGAATCACTACTGCCGGTCGGCCGTTATCGACATACCAGCTGTCAACCGCATAAACCCAGTGCGCGTCCTTGTCGCGGATGCGCGCCGCCCAGTGCACCGCGACCAGGAAACGCACACGCCGGATCGGTTCCAGCACCTCGTGAAACCTGAGCCAGCCGCGCAGTTCCAGCAAGCTGAGGAAGGCGTAAGTGTTGGCCGAATGGTCGACGCAATCCATCTGCCCGTCCTCGCCGCTGTCGGCGAAATTGCCCCCCTTGTCGCGCCAGACGGGCGTCTGCTCGCCGGCAATGGCGTACATGCGTCCGATGACAACGGAAATCGCTTTGCGCTCGGCTGCGGCATCGCCTGCCGCCGCGAGTAGCTGCTGCAACGTAGCGAGCTGCGCCTCGCTGTAGTTGACCTGCGCCCTGGCGTGACAGCCGTAGTTGTAGCAGATCGTGATCTCGTCCGCGCGCGCCACCGGGGCACACCAAGCAGACAGCGCGAGGAAAAGTTTGAGGCAGCCGGCCGCTTTAGTCATAGGCCGTCAGCAGTTCCAGCGCGTAGCGCCGGCCGGCGAGATAATCCTCGATGCAGCGCAGGACCAGCGGGCTGCGATGGCGCGCGCTGTTTGCGCGAATCTCGTCCAGGTCCATCCACACGGCGCGCACGATGCCGGTATCGAGTGTGCGCTCGGGTTCGTGCTCTCCCAACTCGCCGCAGAAAGCGAATCGCAGGTAACTTACCTCGGGTGCACCGGCCGACCTCGGCTTGCTCCAGAGGTAGATTCCCACCAGCGCGCTCGGCCGGAAATGCCAGGCCGACTCCTCCAGCACCTCGCGTCGGCAGCCTTCCAGCAGCGACTCGCGCGACTCCAGATGCCCGGCCGGCTGATTGAACAGAATCCGGCCTTCGTCTTCCTCCTCGACCAGGAGGTGGCGCCCGCCGCGCTCGATCACCGCAGCCACCGTGATGCTCGGACGCGCGCTCACGGCAGATCAGCGGCTGTGCTTGCGGATGAATTCCGCCATGCGCGCGACGCCTTCCTCGATCGCCTGATTGGAGGCCGCATAGGAAAAACGGATGTGCTGCCCTTCGTCGGGCACGCGCGCGCCGAAATGGATATCTGCCAGCACCGCCACCCCGGCTTCGTGCAACAGGCGCTGGCGCAATTGTTCCGAGTCTTTGGCGCCGATCATGCGGCAGGCCTCGGTGACATTGGGCCAGGCGTAGAACGCGCCGCCGGGCAGCCTACAACTCACACCCGGCATCTGGTTCAGCAAACCCACGATCAAGTCGCGCCGGGCGAGAAAGCTCGCGCGCATCTTGCACGGTTCGTCCTGCGGGCCGTTCAAGGCCTCGACCGCTGCCCACTGGCTGATATGCGAGGCGCAGGAGTCGGTATTGGTCACCCAGCGCACGAACTGCGGCGCGAGGATGGGATTCGAGGCGAAGCCGATGCGCCAGCCGGTCATGGCCCAGGTCTTGGAGGCGCCGTCGGAAATGATGGTGCGTTCGTACATTCCGGTGAGCGACGCAATCGACGCAAACTCGCCCCGGTACAGCAGGCGCGAATAGATTTCATCGGCAAATATCCAGATGTCCGGATGTCGGCGCAGCACCGCGGCGATGTCCTCCAGATCCTTCTTCGTCAGAATGCCGCCGGTCGGATTGTGCGGAGAATTAAGGATCAACAGTTTGGTCTTCGGCGTAATCCTCGCCTCGAGTTCAGCCGGGTCGAAGGCGAAATCGCGCGCCTCGCGCAGGTACAGCGGCACCGGCACGGCACCGCAGGCAAGTATTTGCGACTCGTAGATCGGGAATCCCGGGTTGGGATAAATGACCTCGTCGCCGACGCCGTAGTCGGTGGTGCAAAGGATGGTGTAGGCGATGAAGGGCTTCGCGCCCGCGCCGATCACCACATGTTCCGGATCGATCGTGAGACCGCGCAGGCGCCCCATGTCCGCCGCCGCGGCCGCGCGCAACTCCGGGATTCCGGCGGAGGGTGTATAGCCGTGCCGTCCGGCGCGGATCGCCTCGATCGCCGCATCCTGGATGTTGAGCGGCGTGTGAAAGTCGGGCTGGCCGATACAAAAAGAGATAATGCTTTTGCCCTGGCGGATGAGTTCGTTCACTTCGGCAAGGACGACGAACGCGTTCTCGGTGCCGAGTTCGGCGGTGCGGCGGCTGGTGTTGGGCATGCTTGCGCGCTCACATGGATGAAATGAGGCATTTTAGCCTATGCAGCGAGCACCCTGCCGCTCTAAAATCGCGCTGCTAACGAGGAACCCCATGCTCATCAACTGCGCCGCATACCAGGACGGTCGAAGACTGGCCGATATCAAACCGGACGAAATCAGCGACTACGTCAGCCGCCCCGACTGCTTTGTCTGGGTGGCGCTGAAGGATCCGGAACCCGGCCAACTGGCCGCGATGAAGCAAGAGTTCAACCTGCACGAACTCGCGGTCGAAGACGCGCAGCACGGCCACCAGCGCCCCAAAATCGAGGAATACGGCGACTCGCTGTTCGTCGTCATGCACACCGTCGAAGCTGCAGGCGACGAAGTCAATGTCGGCGAGATCGACATCTTCGTCGGCAAGAACTACGTCCTTTCGGTGCGCAACCACGCGGAGCGCGGACTCGCCGAAGTGCGCGCGCGCTGCGAGCGCGAGCCGGAATTGCTGCGGCACGGCTCAGGCTTCGTCTTGTATGCGCTGATGGACGCGGTCGTGGACCGCTATTTTCCGGTGCTCGACGCCCTGGAAGACGAACTCGAGCGGGTGGAGGAAAAGATATTCGCCGGTTCCTCGCCGCGGGCCAACATCGAGGCGCTCTACGCCTTGAAGCAAAAGCTGATGGCCCTGCAGCACGCGGTCCGGCCGCTGCTCGAGGGCGCGGGCAAGCTCTACGGCGGACGCGTGCCCCCGGTCTGCACCGGTACGCAGGAGTACTACCGCGACATTTACGATCACCTGTTTCGCATCAACCAGACCATAGACAGCCTGCGTGACATGGCGACCACCGCGATCTCGGTCAACCTTTCGCTCATCACCCTGCAGGAAAACGAAACCACCAAGCGCCTGGCGGCCTACGCCGCCCTGGTGGCGGTGCCCACCATGATCGCCGGCGTCTACGGCATGAATTTCAAACATATGCCGGAACTGAATTGGGACTTCGGCTACCCGCTCGCGGTCGGGATCATGGTCATGATAGACAGCTATCTGTTCTTCCGCTTCCGCAAGTCGGGCTGGCTCTAACGCGGTCCGAAGCGACCCATGCCAATCGTCGCACCGAAGCCGCAGGGGTAATCATCGTGGCCGTCGTTTGCATCTGCCTGAGCCCGGGGTTTCAACGCTCGGCAATCATCGATTCCCTGATTCCGGGGGAAGTGAACCGGCTGACCAGCGTCTTCGTCGATGTCGCAGGCAAAGGGGTCGATGTCTGCCGGGTGCTGCAGCGATTGGGGATCGGGGTTTTCTGTCTGGCTCAAGGGGGAAGCAACGCAAATGAATTACTTTCTCTGGCCAGGCTCGAAGGGATCGATCTGCGCCTCATTGCGTCATCCGGTCGCTTGCGTACCTGCACGTCCATCGTGGAAACATCCCCGGTCACAGGACGCCGCGTGACCGAACTCGTTGAGCCGTCTTCTGCGGTCGATGAATCCTGCGTCGACGCCATGACCCGGAGCGTACAGGCGGTGTTGCCCGCGGCGACGGCATTGGTGATCGCCGGATCCATGGCTCCAGGATATCCGCCTGGATACTAGGCGCGCTTGGCAGGCATGGCGCGCGAGTCCGGGGTGCCGGTGTTTCTGGACCTGCAGGGAGTCGCGCTCCGGGAGGCCGTCGCCGCCCGGCCATCGGTGGTGAAGATCAATCTCGCAGAATTCGTGGCGAGCTTTGTCGCCGGGCGCTTCCGCGCTGGCGAACATAGCGGGATTCTGGCCGAACCGGTTCCGTCTCCTGCACTCATGGCTGCCGTGGCCGAGGTCTCGCAGCATCATGCGACCAGCTTCGTCCTCACCCGCGGCGCCAACAGCATTGTGCTCGCCAGGCAGGGCGATCTGCGGATAGTCCCGGTGCCTCCCCTCGCAGCGGAGGAGACCGTGAACACCGTTGGCTGTGGCGACGCATTCCTTGCCGGAATGCTGGCAAAACTGTTGGCTGCGGGCAGCGGTTTCGCGCGCGAGGAGACGCCGCTGGATGCGCTGCAGAAGACCATCGACTTTGCCACTGCCTGCACCCAGTCAAATGCGCGCACGGCGCGTCCCGGATTTCTCGAGGACTCATTTACTGCTTCGAACTAGAGGAAAGACGGGTACGGAAGATCCGTATCCTTGGTGAAAACGTCGTCGAAGCCGCGGTGGAAGTGGAATTCCATGTCGTCCTTGTTCCCGGGGAAGACGAACTTGCCGCCCACCTGCCAGATATACGGCTTGAACTTGTACTTCAGGCGATCTTTCTTCATGTTCCACAGCACGGTGATTTCCATCGGATCGGCCATGAAGTTCGACCAGATGTCGTGGTGGAACGGAATCATCACCTTGGTGTTGAGCGCTTCGGCCATGCGCAGGATGTCCGAAGCGGTCATTTTGTCGGTGATGCCGCGCGGGTTTTCCCCGTAGGAGCCGAGCGCCACGTCGACAACGTGATCGTTGCCGTGCTTGGCGTAGCCGTTCGAGTAGTGCGAGTCGCCGCTGTGGTACAGGCTGCCGCCGGGCGTCTTCACCAGATAGTTCACCGCCACCTGATCCATATCGATCGGCATCCTGTTCCTGGCGGTTTGCTCCTTCGGCAGCGTAATCATCATGGTACGGTCGAAGGATTCGAGCACGACCAGTTGGGTGTCGCCGACCTTGATCACATCGCCCGGCTTCACCTGGATGATGCGCGCGCCCGGTACGCCCCACGCCTTCCACAGGTCGGCACAGGACTTCGGCCCGATGAATGGCACCGACGCGGCGCAATTCTTGAGCACAGCGGCCGCGACATTCACATCGATGTGGTCGTTGTGGGTGTGCGTGGAGACCACGGCGTCGATCTGGCGGATCGCGAACGGGTCGATCACGAACGGCGATACGCGCAGGTTGGGTTGCAATTTCACGCAACCGCTCATGCGCGCCATCTGATGATGCGCATCCATCAGCGGATTCTTCATCGAGCGCTTGCCCGTGCCGCACCAAAGATCGATACAGATATTGGTATTGCCCTCGGTCTTCACCCAGATGCCGGTGCAGGCGAGCCACCACATGGCAAAGCTGCCCGGCGCCACGACTTCGCGTTCGATTTCTTCGTTCAGCCAGGTGCCCCACTGCGGGAACGTGCTCAGCACCCACGATTCTTTGGTGATCTCATCCACTTTTGCCATGTCTGTGTCTCTCCTGTCGATGGTTCAATTGAGCGCCCAACCCGGCGCTTCCCTAAATGGATTTTGAAAAAGGAGGAACACCCCCTTTTAAATCCCCCAAGTCAGAGGCTGCCGAAATTCGTTTCCCTGTGAGACAGCTATGCCCCGCACAAAATGTTCCAGCCGGGAAGCGAATTTCGACAGCCCGCTACGTGACGAAATACAGGGCGGCTTCGGCCTTTTCCCGGTTGGCGGCTACGATGACGTCGCGATTGCGCTCATGCAGAACATAGACATTGCTGGGACCGACACCTTCTTCGATGATTTCCGCCTTGAGCTCGAGCGGATCGGTCTTGATCGGATGGACGTAGAAAAGCTGCTGTTTCCCGCGGCGGCAGCCGCCGACGAATACGGGGCTGCCGGCGAGCGTCGTTCCGACAACGACGTGATAGAAATCGGATACCTCCGGATGTTCGAAAACCATCCTGAACGCGCCGCCGATCTTCTTGTATACCCTGAAATAGGCACCGTGGAAGGGCTCTATGGTCGCAAATTCCAGCTCGCCGTCGCCGTCGATGTCCACTGCCGAGATATCGCTGATCGGCCAATCCATGAACTGCTGTACACCCCACTCGGCGCCCGGACGCGCCGGCGGCGTCACTTCGAACGCGCCCTGCTCGCAGGTCACCAGACTCGACAGGCTGCCGCCGCGGGTCAGCCTGCTATAGCCGTGATTCCGGGTTAGACCCTCCCTGAGTACCCGCACCTGGAGCGGGCCGGTCCCGGTAAACTCGCCGACCCAGATTTTGCCGGGGTCTGACCAGTCTTCCTTCGATGCTTTTGTCGTCGCCAGGGTACAGCCGATGAAATAATGCCGGCCGCCGACGCTCAGGAGGTCGAAGCGGTGGATGTAGGGAAGGTGGAGCACATCGTTCATCTCATATCCGCCCGCGCTCACCGGGCGCACATGAACAATTTTCGCCTGTTCCCACTGGAACATTTTGAAGAACTTCTGCACCGCCAGGAATTCCCCGTTGCTTGCGGGGATCGGAACCATGGACATGGTGCCGCCGGGACCTGCCCACACGGTATGGGAATATCTGTAGTCGGGGCCGGTCCACGCCAGGCAGGGGCCTTCGCCTTCAGTGGCCACCAGGATCCGGGTTTCCTCGCCGACGACGATGCTGCTCGCCGCATAGCAGCGGTTCATCTGCGTCAGATAACGTTTCTCGATGTTCATCAGGCCACCCGGGAGTATCAAAATGACTATTGTGGCAGTGGTATTTTTTCATATTATAGCATTTATGCAAAAATATAAACCCCATAACGATCAAAAAGATCATATCTGGGCCGTGCATTTTGAACATATTGACTTTACAATCAGCGAAACTGAACACTCGACGCCAAGGCTTGCATGAAGGGCATCATCACTGCCGATATCGGAACCACCAGCATGCGCGCCATGCTTCATGACGCCGATGGCCAAGTCGTGTTCATGGACCAACGCGAGAACATGCCGGCGTTTTTCAGCGACGGCAGGGTCGAACAGGACCCGGCTGGCTGGCAAACCGTTTTGCCCGCGGTGTTGAAAACCTGCAAGGCGGCTGCCGATGCCAAGGGGGTCGGACCGCTCTGCGTCGCCGTGACCGCCCAGAGATCCTCGGTGATCCCCGTCGACGAACGCGGCGTTCCGCTGCATCCTGCGATCATGTGGCAGGATCGTCGCGCCGCAGGCCTTGCCCAGGAATTGAGCACCCACAATCCGCTGGTGTATCGAAGGACAGGGCTCAAGATATCCCCGGTGTTTTCGGCGATCAAGATGACCTGGTTGCGCCGGAACCGTCCCGACATCTGGAACAAGACCCGCAAGATGATCGGCATCCAGGACTGGGTTATCTATCTGCTGACCGGCCGATTCGTGACCGACCAAACGTTCGGCAGCCGTACCAATTTGCTCGACTTGGAAACACGCGCCTGGGATCCCGAACTGCTTGCGCTGTTCGAGGTGGAATCCGGAATGCTTTGCGATCTGGTTGCGCCGGGTTCCGTCGTCGGCGGCCTGACGCCGTCCATGGCCGCGGCAACCGGTCTCGCCGCAGGATTGCCGGTAGTTACCGCAGGGGGCGATCAGCAATGTGCGGCGCTTGGCCTGGGACTGTTCTCGGGCGCGCGCGCAGTTTGCAATGCCGGAACCGGTTCGTATCTCATCGGCCACAGCGACCAACCGGCGCTCGACCAAGGCATGCGCCTCGCCTGCAACGTTTCGGCCATACCCGGCGCATACATCGTCGAGGCGGCCGTACTCACTTCGGGGACCATTTACCGCTGGTTCAAGGAAACCTTCTTTCGGCGCGGGGACGCTGCAGACGATGCCTACGACGCGATCAACGCCGAAGCGGAGCGCGTTCCGCCCGGCTCCAACGGTCTGCTGCTGCTGCCGCATTTCGAGGGCCGCGGCTCGCCGTACTGGGACCCTGACGCAAGAGGCGTGTTTTTCAACATGACACTGAGCACCACGCGCGCAGAAATAGCGCGGGCCATACTCGAAGGCATTGCGATCGAGATGAAGGAAAGCCTGGAGCTGGTCGAAGGCCTGTGCGGCACCGTTCGCACGGTCAGCGTTTCCGGAGGCCTGACAAAATCCGACTTGTTCAACCAGATCCAGAGCGACGTCTTCGAACGGGCTATCGTGCGCTTTCGCAACAACGAAGCCACTTCCCTGGGCGCCTGGATCGCAGGCGCGGTAGCCATGGGCCTGGAAGCAAACTATTGCGCGGCGATAAGCCGCGTGACCGGCGGCGGTTCCGCGCTGACCTATCAACCTAGTCCCGCACATCGCGAAGTCTACGAGCGCCAATGCCGCCGGTCGCGCGCGCTTTATCGGGCGCTGGCCGCGCCGGAGTTTCGGAAGGCAATCCAATGATCAAGAATAAAGAAACGAAAGAAGCAAGCGCGCGCCCGGCAATCGCGCTGTCGAACTACCGCCACAAGAAGATCCTGGAGATGCTGTATCAGCGCAAGTCCGTCTCGGCCGATGAATTGGCCGCCGAATTCAGCGTATCCAAGATTACGATCAGGCGCGACCTCGACGCCCTGGCCGGCGACAAACTGTTGGAGCGCACGCGCGGCGGCGCAGTTTCGATTTCCGGTCTCGGGCTCGAGGAGTTTTTTGAGCAGAAGGACCATTCGGCCAAGAAGGAGAAAAGTCTCATTGGCCGCTATGTGGCCTCCCTGATTTCAGAGAATGAAACGCTGTTCGTCAATGCCGGCTCCACCACCCTGGAGCTGGTGCGCCATTTGCAGGGCAAGAAGGTGGCGGTCGCCACCAACAATGCCGCCTGCCTTTCGCTGGAACTCGATCCCAGGATGGAACTGATTCTCCTGGGAGGGGACTATCGCGCTCTTTCCAAGTCCCTGGTTGGCGACATGACGCTCACCGCCTTGCACAGCATTTATTCCAGCACCACCGTGCTCGGCATCAACGGCGTGAGCATCAAGAAGGGATGTACCACCGCAGTCCATCAGGAAACCAGCATCAACAGGGCGATGATCGAGAATTCGAGCGGCAAGGTGATCGTGGTCGCCGATCATACGAAAATGAACACCGTGTCCAGTTTCCTCACCTGCCCGCTGAACCGCATCGATTTGCTCGTCACCGACTGGATGGCCCCGCTTTCGTTCTGCGAGGAATTGGAGCAGGCTGGCCTGCGCGTGGTTCGCGTTCCGGAGGAGGCCTGAAGGGCCTGCATGTATCGGTGAAAGCGACAACGGCTTGGGTTTGCTTTTATTCGAGATCCTCGATCACACGCGGATGTGCTTTTCATCCGCGTGTGATCGAGGATCCGCGCGGACGGGCCGCCGTCCGCGCAAGTTCGACCACTGCAGCTCGATGTCTTGTGTTGTGTCCGTTGATACTGATGTGACAGCCGTTGCGCGCGCTCGCGCGCGAACCGTTATTTCGGTACGGATACGTTTTTCATCCGTACCGAAATAACGGATATTGACAAAGGCGAACACGCCTAGGGGTTGCTCTTATTCAAGCGCGATCATTGCAGCCCGATGTCTTGTGTTGCGTCCGTAGATGCCGATGTGATAGCCGTTGCGTGCTCTCGCGCGCCAACCATGATTTCGGTACGGATGAAAAGCACATCCGTACCGAAATCATGGTTATATATGAAAGCAAAAGCAGGTCGGCGCAGTTTTGATGCACGATCGCCGCGCAGGCGTCTACTCAGCTCTGACCGTAATACGCCCCGGGACCGTGTTTGCGAAAGAAGTGCTTCTCCAACAGGTGCAGCGGCATTGGCGGCAAATTCTTGTCAAGCTCGAGACTGAGCAGAGCCATGCGCGCGGTCAGTTCGAGCACGGCGGCATGGTGTACCGCGTCCTCGGCATCTGCGCCCCACGCGAACGGGCCGTGATTGGCGACCAGAACGGCCTGCATGCGACTCGGATCGATGCCGCCTTCGCGGAAGCGCTCGACGATGGCGAGGCCGGTTTCGGCTTCGTAGTGGCCGCCGGTTTGTTGTTCGGTCAGGATGTGCGTGCAGGGAATTTCACCGAAGAAATAGTCGGCATGCGTCGTTCCCAACGCGGGAATCCCCCGACAGGCCTGGGCCCAGGCCGTTGCCCAGGTGGAGTGGGTGTGCACGATGCCGCCTATCGACCGGAAGTGGCGGTAAAGCTCAAGATGAGTCGGCAGATCCGATGACGGCTTCAGACCGCCGTCAAGGACCCGTCCATCGGCGTCGACCGCGACCATGTCGCTTGCCTTCATGGTCGCGTAGGGCACCCCGCTCGGCTTGATCACGATCGCGCCGCTTTCAGGGTCCCTGGCGCTGACGTTGCCCCAGGTAAAATCCACGAGACCAAGCTGCGGAAGCTCGAGATTGGCTTTGAGAACTTGCTGCTTCAACGCCTCCAGCATTATGCGTAACCTCCCTGTTTCAGGCGCTCGCCTACCCATAGCCGGGCCTGCGCGATTTCCTTGATCGGGTCGGCAGCTTTCTCGGTCCACATTTCAACCAGGAACGGTCCGGCATAGTCAAGGTCGTGCAGCGTTTTGAAGCAATGGACGAAATCGACGCTGCCCGCTCCAAAAGGGATGTCGCGAAAGCCGCCGGGAAAATCCGGACTGACCGGCTTGGTTTCCTTGATGTGGATGCCGACGATGTGGTCGATGCCGAGCGCGAGTTCGCGGGCGATGTCGTTGCCCCAGGCGCTGAGATTGCCCAGATCGGGATAGACCGTGAACCACGGCGAAGCAAGCCGTTCCTTGAGCACCAGATACTTGGAAATGGAATTGAGGAAGGTCGTGTCCATGGTCTCCAGCGCGAGCATTACCTGGTGCCGCGCAGCGAGCAGCAGAGCGCGCTCCATGCCTTCGCAGTAGCGCTCGCTCGATTCCCGCGTGGTCGGCTCGTAATAGACGTCGTAGCCGGCAAGCTGGATGACTCTGATTCCAGTGTCGCTGGCGAAAACGATCGCTTTTTCCATGAAATCGGCCGCTTTGGCGCGGATGTCCGGATCGGCACTGCCGAACGGAAACTTGCGGTGTCCCGAAAGACACATGGACGGAACGGGAACGCCGGATTCTCGGGAGCTGCGGAAAAACTCCAGCCGCTCGGCCAGCGACCAGTCCAGCCGCGCCATGCGCTCCGGGGTTTCATCCACCGACAGTTCCAGGAAATCGTAGCCTGACTTCCTAGCGGCCTGGAATCGCTCGACCCAGCTCATATTCCTGGGGAGGGCCTTTTCGTAGATGCCAATCGGGTTTTGCATAAATCATTCTCCCTTGGGGAGGATAGTGTAATTCCGCAATCCGGGAATGTACACCAAGAAACGTGCAAAGTGATCGATATTTAAATGTAAAACGGCGTTTGCGTTTCACCTTGCCAGCGTACCAGAGCTGCGAAATACCGTTCGAGAAAACAAATTAGTAGGTATAACACATTGTATTTACGTGCATATTTTTTACAGAAATAGTCCTTGCGCACTAAGACAATTTGATTATAGAATAGTTGCATAAACGATCATATTGATCACTTTCGGAACGCTTGCGCCGCTCGACTTGGGCAGATCGCGGTACTAGACGCTGGCGCAGAAGGACGGAGGCAAACGATGATTGCGGGGCTGGAGCTCGCCGGCGTCACTAAGCGCTTTGGCGAGAACACCATAGTCCAGGGTATCGATCTGGTCGGAAACCCGGGCGAGTTCATCGTGCTGGTCGGCGCGTCGGGCTGCGGCAAATCGACCATCCTGCGGATGATCGCCGGCCTGGAAACGGTGAGCGCGGGCCGAATCTCCATCAGCGGCCGCGATGTCACCGACGCCCGCCCCGACGAGAGGGACATCGCGATGGTGTTCCAGAATTACGCACTCTATCCGCACATGTCGGTGGCCGAAAACATGAGCTTCGCGCTTTCGCTGACGCGCAAGCCCAAGGCCGAAATCGACCGCCGCGTCAACGAGGCGGCGCATATCCTCGGCATCGAAGCGTTGCTCGGGCGCAAGCCCAAGGCGCTGTCCGGAGGCCAGCGCCAGCGCGTCGCGATGGGCCGGGCGATCGTGCGCGAGCCGTCGGTGTTCCTGTTCGATGAACCGCTATCCAACCTCGACGCCCGGCTGCGCGCGCAAATGCGCGTGGAGCTTGCATTGCTGCACCGGCGGCTGGGCAAGACCACTGTTTACGTGACTCACGATCAGGTCGAGGCGATGACGCTTGCCGATCGCATCGTCATCCTTGATCGCGGCGTGATTCAGCAGATCGGCACGCCGGGCGAAGTGTTCAACCGGCCGCGCAATACCTTCGTCGCCGGCTTCATCGGTTCGCCGGTGATGAACATGTTCAAGGCTGCCGTGGTCGGCGCCGACGTCGTCGCGCTCGCCGGCTCCGGCGTGACCATCCGGCTGCCGCAGCCGCTGAGCTGCCGGCTCGGCAGCGGCGTCATGCTGGGCGTGCGGCCGCAGGGACTGCAGATCGACCGCGGCGATGCGCCGGTTCTGCGCATGCGCGTCAAGGTCGCCGAGTATCTGGGCACCGAGACTGTGCTCAACGGATCGCTGGCCGATTCGGACGATGCCGTCACATCCTCGGTAAGCGGCGATCACATCGACCTCGCCGGCGGCGAGGTCGGACTTGCTATCGATCCCGAACACCTGCATGTGTTCGATGCCACGACGACGATCAACCTGATTTATTCATGAGGTACTTCCTTAAGGGGGAAAGCAATGAAACGACGTGAACTGATCAAGGCCGGCGGCATCGCCGGCATCCTCGCCGCAGCGCAGTTCCCATTGATCCGCGGCGCCTGGGCGCAGGATCGCTACGCCAAGTATCGCGGCCAGACGGTGGTGATGAACGTTCCCGCCCATCCACATTACGACGCGATGGCCAAGATACTCCCCGAATTCACCGCCCAGACCGGGATCAAGGTCGAGCTCGACAAGATCGCCATGGGGCGGATGAAGGACAAGCAGCTGCTCGAAATGTCGAAGCCGCAGGGTGACTACGACGCGGTCTGCTACATCGTCATGTGGAAGGGGGAATACGTAAAGAAGAACCTCGTGGTCGAACTCGAGCCGTACTTCAAGAACGCGGCGCTCGCCGATCCGAACTACGACATCAAGGACATCGTCACAGGTTATCTCGAGAACCTGGGGCTCGTCGGCGGCAAGAAGGGCTACCTGCCGGGTCCGGGGGCCAAGCTCTACGGGCTGCCCTATGGCGCCGAGACCTCGGTACTCGCCTACCGCAAGGACATCTTCGACAAGCACGGCTTCAAGCCGCCGCAGAACTACGATGATCTGCAGAAGATCCTGGCACCGCTCAAGGCCAAGGAAGGCATCGGCGCACTGACCTCGCGCGGCCAGGCGGGACACCAGTGCGTGCATGCCTGGCTGCTGCATCTGAACCCGCTCGGCGGCGAAGTGTTCGACGACCACTGGAACGCGAGCTTCAACAAGAAACCCGGCATCGACGCGCTGAAGCTGCTGAAGGAAATATCCGACACCGGTCCGGCCGGTATCCCCGGATACGGCCAGGGCGAGATGATCAACGCGTTTTTGCAGGGGCAGGCCGCAATGTACCTCGATTCGATCCTCATCATGGGTCAGGTCAACGATCCGGCGAAATCGAAAATCGCCGGCAAAGTCGGCTATGCGCTGCATCCGAAGGGCGTGCGCTATGCATCGCAATCGGGAGGCTTGGGCCTGGCGATCCCGAAGAATGCGAAGAACAAGGACGCCGCGTTCCTGCTGCTGCAATGGCTGACCTCGAAGTCCGCGGATCTCAAGGTGACCAAGGTCGGTGGCAATGCGACGCGCATGTCGACGCTCGGCGATCCGGACATCCTGAAACAGTATCCGGACTTCGCTATTCTCAAGGAACAGTTGAAATACGTCGAACCCGACTGGCGTCCGATCATCGCCGAATGGGACGAGATCAACATCCAGGCGCTGGGCATCGCGGTGTCCGAGGCGCTGACCGGGAAAAAGTCGCCCGAGGAGGCGCTGAACGGCATGGTACCCAAGGTGACCGACATCATGAAACGCGGGGGCTATCTCAAGGCGTAACGCTGCCGGCAATCCGGGAGGCGGCGGAGCGCATGGCGCCGGCCGTCTCCGCGACCGGATGCTTCGACTGACCCGACATAGGAAGGCGCCCGCGTGAACAGCAACACCCGCACTGCCTGGCTGTTCGTTGCTCCGGCAACGATCATCATGGTGGTCGCCTGCCTGTATCCCGTGATCTCCGCGGTGCGTCTCGGCTTTTTCGAGTGGAGCATGGGCACGCCGTGGTCCGAAGCGCGCTGGTCCGGCTGGACCTCGTTCCAGATCGCATTCACCGAGCCCTCGGTCTGGCGCAGCCTGTGGACGACGCTCAAGTTCGCCGCGGTCAGTGTTTCGGCGGAGATGGTGCTGGGTATCGCGTTAGCGCTCGCCCTCGAAGCCAATATACGCGGCATGGCTTTCTTCCGTTCGCTGTTCATCCTGCCGATGATGGTGGCGCCGATCGCCGTGGGCCTCACCTGGCGCTACCTGTACGACGCGCAATTCGGACTGATCAACGCCGTGCTCGGCGTGTTCGGGGTGGCGGCGCAAGCCTGGCTCGCCGAGGAGTCGCTCGCGTTCGCCGCGATCATCATCGCCGACATCTGGCAGTGGACGCCGTTCGTCTTCATCATGGTGGTGGCCGGGCTCTCCAATGTCGACGCCAGCGTGATCGAGGCCGCGCGCATCGACGGCGCCCGCTGGTGGACGACGACCATGCGCATCAAGCTGCCGATGATCGCGGACGTGCTGGCGATCACGCTGGTGATGCGCCTCATCGACGCCTTCCGAGTGCTGGAAGTGATCTACGTGCTGACCTTCGGCGGACCCGGAGAATCCACCGAGGTGCTGTCGCTGCACATCTACAAGACGGCATTCATCGGGCAAAAGCTGGGAGCCGCGTCGGCGATTTCGGTGCTGCTGCTCGCGGTCGTGATGGCGCTTACCTGGCTCGCGCTGCGCCTGTCCAACCCGCTGAAGGACAGCGAGGGAGATCGATGAAGGTCCCGCTCGCAGGCATGTTCCGCTACGGTGCGCTGTCGATTCTCGGTGTGCTGTGCATCGGTCCGATCGCGGTGATGGTGTTGACGTCGTTCAAGACGCAGGCGCAGACGTTCACGCCCGGACTCTCGTTTTTGTTCGTGCCGACGCTCGAGAACTACCGCGACGTGATCTTCGACGCGAGTTTCGGCCGCTATCTCGTCAATTCCCTGATCGTGGGCGTCGTGGCCACGCTGCTGACGCTGCTGCTCGGGTGCATGGCTGCGTATGGGATGGCGCGCTTCTCCTTCGCCGGACGCAAGACCCTTGCCTACACGACGCTGATGTTGCGCACGGTGCCGCTGGCGGTGATCGCCGTGCCGGTGTTCATGATCTGGAGCGACTGGAAACTCACCAACTCGCTCGCCGGCCTGATCCTGCTCTATGTCGCCGTCAATCTCCCGTTCACTATCTGGGTGCTGTACGGATTCGTGCTGCAAGTGCCGGTCGAACTGGAGGAGGCGGCTGCGATCGACGGCTGCCGGCCGTGGAAGGTGTTCCTGCGCATCGTGCTGCCGCTGATCAGACCCGGTCTCGCGGCGGCGGCGATCTTCACGTTTCGCATCGCGTGGAACGAGTTCATCCTGGCGCTGGTGCTGACGGACCGATCGACGCGAACGCTGCCGGTGGCGGCGGCGCTCTACGTCACCGACATCGGTGTCGAGTGGGGCAAGCTGATGGCGCTGGCGACGCTGATCGCCCTGCCGCCGCTCCTGTTCACGTTCCTCGCCGCACGCCAGGTAATCAGCGGGCTCACCGCCGGCGCCGTGAAAGGCTAGCGCGCGTGGCGAAGCGAGCGCAGCCGGCGGCGGAGCGTGTACAAGAAAATAGCCACTGAAACGGTGGCTAATTTTGCCCTGAACCCTTCTAGCACCTGCGAATACGGGAAATAGGGTTATGATAGATTAAAGAAAAGAGGCAGCGCTTATGTTGATTGATCCGAACAAGTGCGTAGCTTGCGCAAACTGTGTGCCGATTTGCCCCATGGGTGCCATCTACATCGATCCGGTAATCAACCGGGCGGCCATTGACCGTGATGAATGTGTCGAGTGTGGCACATGTTCCCGGATGAGCAGCGAGCACCTGAACCCCGCGCTGGTGCGAACGGTGCGCAAGATCGCCAAGATCTTTCATTTTCGTTTCGAACCCGAACCGGACGTCTGCGCCACCACCGCCTTTGTGGTGGATGAACTGGAGTGGCCCCGCATTGCGCGGCGCGTCTTCAGCGACCCCCTGGTCGAACACCAGTCGACCGGTATTCAAGGCCGCGGCACGGAAGAAGTCAAGACGAATGACGTGGCGCACCGCGTCGCCGTCGGGGAAGTGGGTTATGTGGTCGAATTCGGGCGGCCAGGCGTCGGCGTCCGCTTCCATCACATCCAGTCGATGACGATGGCGCTGGCCGGTCTGGGAGTGAAGTTCGAAGCCAAGAATCCAATTACGCACCTCATGACGGACCAAGCCACCGGGGCGCTCAAGCAGGACCTGCTGAACGAGAAGATTCTTTCGGCGATCGTCGAAATCAAGACGACGGTGGACATGGTGCCTGCGGTACTCGAAATAGTGACGCGCGTGGCAAAGCAGATCGACACCGTGATCGCGATCGGCGTTTCCACTCGGTGCGATCAGAACGGAGAGGATCCCGTGCTGGCGCCGCTGCTCGATCGCCTGGGATACACATTGGCCCGCGCCAAGACAAACATGGGGCTTGGCCGCATTACGAACATCCACGCGAAGGAGGCCGTTGGTGACCAACACGCTGCATCGGTACGGTAGCGCCGAAAGCTTTCAGGACGACTACATCATCTTCGCGATTCCCTGCAAGGGGAAGAACGATGAGGGCGCCATTGAGAAACTCAAGGCGTTCCTGCGCATCTGCGCGAAGTATGTCCCGGCCAACATGGGGAACTCGAATGTAAGCAGCTACACGCCGCCGAGCGAACCTGGGCACGCGGCGAACTGGTCTCTGGATGCCAATCCGGACTACGAACGCGTGATCAACGCCATCGATAAGGTAGCCACGGCCACCGCGGTTTTCGATTCCCGCGAGCACGCCGAAGCTTGTTTGGCCGAGGTCAAGCTGGCTGACCTTGGACTCTCGATCAACATGAGCACCTCGGTGCGGGGAGCGAAGGAAGCCGCCGAACATTGCGGGATCCACCGTCACAGTGTCGAGTACTCCCTTGGATTCAGCGATGTTCACGACCACCTGCCCAACAGCCAGGTGCTCGAACTTGCGACCATGTGCGGTCACGGCATGGTTTCGTTCAACTTTGCGCGCAAGATGCTCGACATGGTGCGCGAGGGCCGCCGCACCCCCGAACAGGCGGTCACGACCTTGGCTCGTTTCTGCCCCTGCGGAGTGTATAACCCGGCGCGGGCCAAACGCCTGTTGGAAGCCGCGCGAAACCACTCGGCCTGAACACCGCCAGCGGCGGCGGTTAATTGACATATTCCGCAGCGGCACCAATAATGACAACAGGGTGGCCCGTCTGAAAAACGGGCGCCAGACCAAAACAAAAAAACGGGCTCTAGCCCATCACCCCTAGGAGAAGGAAATATGTATCGGAAGCTAGGAATGTTGCTGCCGGCGGCGGCCGTTGTCATGGCCGCGGGACTTCTGTTGTCTCCTGCCGCAGATGCGCAGGTCAAATTGCGTTGGGCGCACGTCGGAACCGCCAACGCACCGCAGACGCTCTATGCGGACGAGGTCGCGAAACTGGTGAAGGAACGCACCAACGGCCGCATTCTGATTCAGGTATTCCCGAACTCGCAGCTCGGCGGCGCGGGGGAACTGGTCGACGGCGTCAAATCCGGCGCCATCTCGATGGGCCATCATGAGTTCGCGTCGATGGCCAAGCTCCTGCCGATCACCGCGGTGTTCAACACGCCGTTCGTCTACCGCGATGCCGAGCACAGTCTGCGCGCCACCAACGAAAAGACTTCGCCGGCGCTGCGCGACATCAACCGGCAACTAGTGGAGAAGGGCAACATCCGCTTCGTCGGCAGCTTTTTCGCCGGTACACGGCACCTGACCTCTAACGAGAAAGTACTCTCGTCCAAAGACATGCAGGGCAAGAAATACCGCGGCGTTCCGATCAAACTGTGGTCATCGATGCTCACCGGCATGGGCGCGGTCGCAACGCCGGTCGAGGTGTCGGAGCTGGCTACGGCGCTCGCGACCGGCCTTGTCGTCGGCCAGGAAAATCCGCTGTGCAATCTTTACTCCCTCAAGCTCTACGAGGTGCAGAAGTTCGTGATGATGACGGGCCACATGCAGTCGACGCTCGCCGTATTCGCCAATGAGAAGGTGTGGCAAAGCATTCCCGCCGCCGACCGCAAGATCTTCGACGACACGATGGCGGAAGTCGGGAAGGCCACGCTGGACTGGGACCGTGCCACGACCGGAAAATGCCGTACCGACCTCGAAGCCAAGGGCATGACCTTTATCGAGGCAAAGGACGGCTTGGACATCGAAGGTTTCCGCAAGTCGGTGCTGGCACAGGTCGGCAAAGACTTCCCCGACTGGCCTCCGTATATCGAGCAAATCCGCGCCGTGAAGTAATCCGTGCCGCTGCGTGAGGGTCGGATGAAATGTGGCTAGTCATTCTTGAGCGTGTCCGCGCTGTCGTGCGCTGGACCAGTCTGGCGCTGCTGGCGTTATTGGTGGTTACGCCGCTCGCGCAGATTGCAATGCGCGGGATCTTCAATGTTCCCATGTCGGCGGCGGAGGAACTTGCGCGCTATTTCATGATTTGCCTCACCTTCCTGGCGTCGTCTTACGTGACGATCGAGGGCGGCCAGATTCGGATGGAGGAATTCCAGGGCGTGCTGCCGCCCCGCCCGCGATGGTATCTGCAAATGGCGATAGAGATCGCCGGCTTCGCAATGTTCGCGGTGCTTTTTTTCGCGGCAGCCATCACCATCGGCAAGAATCTGCAGAACAAGACACCTACGCTCGAGATGCCGTTCTGGCTGTTCATGGCGCCGTTGATTTTGGGCTCCCTGCTGCTGATGATCGAAACGGCGGCAAAGTTCATACATACGCTACGCCGCCGCCGCCCTGAAGAGAAACACACGGTTTTAACCTGAAACGGGGTCCCATTGGAAGGTTTTCTCATTGTTGCCGCGTTCCTGGCGCTGTTCGTGTTGGGCTTCCCGGTCGTACTCGCGATCGGCATCCCTTGCATCGTCTACATATTTGCGAACGACCTGCCGATAGACCTGATCGCGCAGCGTACGCTCTACGCGTTGGATTCGTTCCCGCTGGTCGCGGTGCCGGTATTCCTGTTCGTCGGCAGCCTGATGAACAGCGCCGGCATTTCGCGCTACATCTACAAGTTCGCCGACACGGCCACCGGCCGCCTGCCCGGCGGTCTGGCACAGGTCAACATCTTCGGCAGCCTGATCTTTGCCGGCATGTCGGGCTCCGCGCTCGCCGACATCGGCGGGCTCGGCCGGATCGAGATCGACGCGATGCGCGGCAAAGGCTTCACCGCGCAGTTCGCCGCCGCGGTGACGAGCGCATCGGCGATCATCGGGCCGATCTTCCCGCCGTCGATTCCGCTGATCATCTACGGCACGGTCACCGGAGTGTCGGTCATCCAGTTACTGCTGGGCGGCATCCTTCCGGGTCTGCTGTGCGTGTTGATGCTGATGTTGATGACGGCGTGGCTCGCGATCCGGCGCGACTACCCGCGCTCCGCGCGCTGGCCGACGCGCAGCGAACTATGGCGCGACTTCAAACCGGCATTCCCGGCGATCGTCGCGCCGGTGATTCTGATCGTCGGCATGCTCGCCGGCTTCTTCACGCCGACCGAGATCGCCTCGGTGACCGTGCTGTACGCGATGCTGATCAGCAGCCTCTTCTACCGCGAACTCACCTGGAAAGGCGTGCTCGACGCCGCGTTCGAAACCATCCGCGCCTCGGCCGGGATCCTGCTGATCGTCGCCGTCGCGGCGCTGTTCGGCTGGATCCTGTCGGTCGAACAGGTACCGCAGAAACTGACCGAGGGGATGCTGGCGATTTCCACTAATCCGTATGTATTGCTGTTGCTGGTCAATGTGCTGCTGATTCTGGTCGGCATGTTCCTCGACAGCACGACGGCGATCCTGGTCATCGCGCCGATCATCGCCAAGCCGCTGATCGCCGCCGGCGTCGATCCGGTGCACCTCGGAATGGTCGTCGTGTTCAACCTGATGATCGGGCTGCTGACGCCGCCGATGGGGCTGGCGCTCTTCCTCGTCGCCGACATCGCCAAGGTGTCGATGAAAGAGGTGCTGAAGGAAATGTTGCCGTATTACCTTCCGCTGGGGATCACGCTGATGCTGATCACCTATATCCCGGGCGTTACGACGTGGATACCGCGGCTTGCAATGGGCGGGCCGTAAGGACCACCGATCGCTGCGCGACGCTGAAGAGATTTTTGATTACCGATCGCTGCGCGACCGGTCGCATTTTCATTCGGATGAAATGACGACGATGGGATATCTGAACTGTGGATAACACCATGTCGCCGTAAGGCGCGTGGATTCGAGAACATGACATGAGCGAATTGCCCACGATCGGCGTGCTATTCGGCGATCCTTCCGGCATCGGGCCCGAACTGATCGCCAAGCTATTGTCCGATCCCGCCGCGTGCGCCGATGCGAACCTTCTGCTCATAGGGGACAGGACTGTCCTCGCGCGCGGCGAGGCGGTCGCCAAAAAGACGCTCGCCTTGAACGTCGTCGACAGCATCGCGACGGCTACGTTCATTCCCGGTCAGCCATCATTTCTTCCGGTGTCGATGATTGCGGACACGCAGATCGAGCCCGGCAAGGTGACGGCCGCTTCGGGCCACTACGCGTTCTCTCTGCTGGGCAAGGCGGCCGTGGCGGCAAAGGCGGGGGAGCTCGACGGGATTCTGTTTGCGCCGCTCAACAAGGCAGCCATGAAACTGGGCGGGCTGTTGCACGATGACGAGCAGCGCTACCTGAAGGAAGTATTCGAAGTCCGCCACTTCGTCTGCGAGTTCAACGTCACCGGGCAGTTGTGGACCTCTCGCGTGACGTCGCACATCCCGCTGCGGGAGGTTGCCGATTCGATCACCCACGACGGCGTCTGCGACGCCATTTCGATTATCGATCGCAGCCTGAAGGCGGCGGGAATCGTGCGCCCGCGCATCGGCGTGGCCGCGCTCAATCCGCATGCGGGTGACAGCGGCACCATCGGCCGCGAAGAAATCGAGATCATTGCCCCGGCGGTCGAGACGATGAAAGCGCGCGGCGTCGATGCGCGCGGTCCGCTGGCGTCCGACACGGTATTCATCGCAGCGCGAAACGGCGGATTCGACGCGGTGGTGTCGATGTACCACGACCAAGGGCAGATCGCGATGAAGCTGATGGGCTTCGAGCGCGGAGTCACAGTGCTCGGCGGCCTGCCGGTACCCGTGACAACCTGTGCCAGCGGCACGGCGTTCGACATCGTTGGTCAGGGCATCGCCAATGTCGAGGGGCTGAAGCAGGCTCTGGTAATCAACAAACGGATGGCCGCATCGAATCTTTCGACCGGGCGAGCACGCAGCGGCATAACCCCGCGCATGGGTGGCGGCCCGAACAAAGGCGCGACAAAATGAGGCCAGACTTCCCGATAGTCGATGCACACCAGCATTTCTGGGATATCGACTCGAATTATTACCCGTGGCTGCGCGACGAACCGCCCGTTGCCTTTCGTTACGGCGACTATCGCGCAATCCGGAGGCGCTACCTTCCGGACGATTACTTCGCCGACGTTGCGGCGCACGGCGTCGTCAAGACGGTTTATGTCGAGGCCGAATGGGACCCGGCGGATCCCATCGGCGAATCGCGCTACATCTCGCACTTGCGCCGCGAGACGGGTTTTCCGACGGTTATGGTGGCGCAGGCTTGGCTCGACCGGGATGATTGCGCAGCGGTGCTCGAACAACAGGCAGCGTTCGACTTCGTGCGCAGCGTGCGTCACAAGCCGAGAGCGAACCCATCGCCCAATGACGCGGCGCCAGGCGGCATGACCGATTCAAAGTGGCGCGCCGGCTTTGCGCGGCTCTCGCCGCTGGGCGTGCGTTTCGATCTGCAGACCCCGTGGTGGCATCTCGCCGACGCCGCGTGTCTTGCACGCGATTTCCCTGACACCGCGATCATACTGAATCACACGGGACTGCCGAGCGACCGCGGTGCGGAGGCGCTCGCCGGCTGGAAGCGCGCGCTCGCAGCCCTTGCCGCATGCCCCAACGCAATGATCAAGATTTCTGGTTTGGGTCAAGCGGGTCAAGCCTGGACCGTTGCTGCGAACCGTGGCATCGTACTGACCGCAATCGAAGCTTTCGGTGTCGAGCGCGCGATGTTCGCCAGCAATTTCCCGGTCGACAGCCTCTGCGCCACTTTCGATACGATCTTCTCGGGGTTTCGCGCGATCGTCTCGGACTTTTCCGCGTCGGAACAACGCGCGCTGTTCCACGACAACGCTGTGCGCATTTACAAGATGGAGTAAAAAAAAATGAAAAATCTTCGGATTGGCTATATCGGCATCGGACTGATGGGTCTGCCGATGACGCGTCGCCTGCTCGAGCGCGGCTACGCGGTCACGGTCTGCGACATCGTCGCGGCACGGGCCGACGCGGCGCACGCGGCAGGTGCAAAGGTGGCCGCCACACCGGCGGAAGCGGTGCGCGGCAACGATATCGTCGTGCTCAATTTGCCGACAACCGATGCGGTTGAACTGGTGGCGTTTGGCGAGCGCGGTGTCGCATCGGCGCTGCAGCCGCCGCAACTCGTCGTCGATTTTTCGACGGTCAAGGTCGACAAGGGGCGCTCATTCGCCGCGAAGTTGCGGGAGAAGACCGGTTGCGGCTGGATCGACGCTCCGGTTTCCGGAGGACCACCCGCCTGTGCCGCTGGAACGCTGACCGTGATGGCCGGCGGCGATGCGGCCGAGATCGAACGCGTGCGACCGTTGATGGCGGACATTGCAGGCCAATTCACGCCTATGGGTCCGTCGGGCGCCGGGTTGACCGCCAAGATGATCAACCAACTGATCGTCGGCTGCTCGCACGCCGTGCTTGCCGAAGCGGTCGTGCTCGCCGAAGAGGCGGGCATCGATGCGGAGCGCATTCCTGAGTGCCTTGCTGGCGGCTACGCCGACAGCTCAATGTTGCAAAAAGTCTATCCGCGAATCGTCAAGCGCGATTTCGCCCCGCAGGGCTACGCGCGACAACTCCTCAAGGATCTCGAAATGCTGAACGAGTTCGCTGCCGGGCTGAAGTCCCCATTACCGATGGCAGGTCAAGCGTTGTCGCTCTATCGGATGCTTGTCCATCTTGGCTACTCGGAGTTGGATACCGCCGCAATATTCAAGCTATACGAGCGCGCGGACTTGCCCTAGCCGGCTGTTGCCAGCACCGCCTGCAACAACACATTGCAGCCCGCGGCCAGGTCGTCCGGCTTGGCGTTCTCGATTTCGTTGTGGCTGATGCCGCCCTCGCAGGGAACGAAGATCATCGCCGTGGGCGCGACTCCGGCGATATACACCGCGTCATGGCCGGCGCCGCTGACGATGTCCATGTTGCGGTAGCCGAGCTGCGCCGCGGCCGCACGCACCGCACCGACGCAGCGCGCATCGAAATGACAGGGCGGGAAGAAGATCGTCTGGCGCAGGTCGATTTCGATGCCGTGTTCGCTCGCGATTTTCTGCGCCGCTGCGCGCACGCCCTGCTCCATGCGATCCAGTCCCGCCACTTCGGTGTCGCGGAAGTCGATCGAAAATACGGTCTCCCCGGGCACGACATTGCGCGAGTTGGGCCGGTTCAGAATCATGCCGACGGTGCCGCGCGAATGTTCGGTTACCTTAGCGAGCCGGTTGACCTCCTGGATGAGGAAGCTCGCGCCCAACAGCGCGTCGCGCCGCAGGTGCATGGGCGTGGGACCCGCGTGCGCATCCATGCCGCTTACCGTCACCTCGAACCAGCGCTGCCCCAGCGCGCCGGTCACCACGCCGATGGTATGGCCGGTGTTCTCCAGTATCGGGCCCTGTTCGATGTGCGCCTCAAAATAGGCGCCGAGCTTGCGCCCGCCCACCGGCGCCGTGCCGGCGTAGCCGATCGCGCGCAGCGCGTCACCGAACGACACGCCGTCCAGATCGCGCCCGGCCAGGATTTCATCGACCGTATGCACGCCCGCAAACGCCCCCGAGGCACCCATCACCGGCAGGAAACGCGAGCCTTCCTCGTTGGTCCACATCGCGACTTCGAACGGCGCCACGGTCTCGATCCCGCGGTCGTTGAGCGTGCGCGCCACCTCCAGCGCCGCCATCACGCCGTAGCAACCGTCGAAGCGTCCGCCCGAAGGCTGAGTGTCGAGATGGCTGCCGGAGACCACCGGCGGCAGAGCGTTGTTGCGTCCGGCGCGGCGCGCAAAAATGTTCCCTACACCATCGACGGTGACGGCGAGGCCGGCTGCCTCGCACCACGAGACGAACTGATCGCGCCCCTGGCGATCGACATCGGTCAGCGTCAGCCGCTTCACCCCGCCCTTGGGCGTGGCGCCGATTTTCGCCATCTCCATGAGCGAAGTCCAAAGCCGCCCGGCGCTGATCCTGATTTCCGCACTCATGCTCGCATCCTCCTGTTCCAGGCACGCATCATAGCCGACTGGCGAAATATCATTCTATGCGCGCCCATCCGGGCTCGCGCGTTGGCACCGGAACGGCCATGGAAACCCGCCTGACATTGCGCCCCGGCATGCCCGGTACCGAGAAACTCGCCGCCCGCGCAAACCGCGCGTCTAAGACCACGAACTCGTCGCCGTTCGCGGCGCCCGGGACGAAACCGACCTACGCGCCGCTGTCAAAGAGGCCGGCGGCATCTGGCGACCGCGGCAAAGACTATGGGAGATATCCTGGGAGGCCGTTCGCACCCTGGGAATTGGTTAACGAGTCGGCGGCGAGTGAACCTGCGACGGACGCCGCCGCCGATCCATAGCGGCATATGGGACTCTATACAGATGCATGCTTGCATATGCAGATATATGGACTTACGATGGGCAACATGACGACTATTACTAGTTGGGCCTCATGAACGACTGTTGCCGAACCCCGCAAGGGCAAATCTGCTAAGGACGAATAGAGTCATGAAGATGCAGCCACAACGCCGCGCTCTGGACAAGATCTACAAGCGGCGAGACCGCTACGAGATTCCTGAATGGCAGCGAGAAGAGGTTTGGGATACCACCAAGAAGCAACAACTTATCGACAGCATACTCCGCGGCTGGCGACTGCCTAAGTTCTACTTCGTAAAGACCGCTGAAGACGAGTTTGAAGTCGTGGATGGTCAGCAGCGACTCACCGCCATCTATGAATTCTTTGCAAACGAACTACCATTGTCGACCGACACCGTCGCGCAGTTTGGAGCGGAGCCTGTCAACAAGTTTGAGACACTTGCCGGTGCGTAATTACTGTAGAACTTCATGCTCGTCAGCCCGTTTGGGTGGGTTGATCCAGACGGCGGCAGGCGGCGTCGCCGGTTGTGGCGCGTGCC
>Ga0334722_10000534_pt1 | contig 55120 bp, 46 predicted proteins | sample C3_bottom_MG_FD_207210 | JGI IMG/M metagenome (GOLD analysis project Ga0334722, IMG submission 207210) | Sediment microbial communities from Yellowstone Lake, YNP, Wyoming, USA - C3_bottom | ecosystem: Environmental > Aquatic > Freshwater > Lake > Sediment | place: USA: Wyoming | collected...
TGATGCCGCCGTTGTCAGCAGCACGGCCATCAGGAGTCTCCTCAAGGCCGGCCGGATTGAAAAAATCCCGGCGCTGATGGGGCGCAATATCACCCTTAGCGGTCGGGTCGTCCGCGGCGCCGGCCGCGGCGCCGGCTTGGGCTTTCCGACCGCGAATCTCGAACTCAACCCCGGCATCGTTCAGCCGGGAAGCGGTGTCTACACCGGTTATTTGCAGGTTAAAGACCTGCGGTTGCCGGCCGTCATCAACTGCGGTTCAAATCCGACATTCAACGACGGCAGCTTTCACTGCGAAGCCCATGTCCTCGATTATCACGCCGACCTCTACGGGGCCGAAGTCAAACTGGAACTGACGACGCGGCTGCGCGATGAAGCCAAGTTTCCATCGCCGGAAGCTTTGAGCCGCCAGATAACAGATGACGTCCACCGGGCCCGGGAATGGTTTGAAGCGCAAACAGCCCGCCGCGAATCGTAAATGAGCGTGACTATCTCTTCAGCAATCTCATCCCGTTGAAAATAACGGCCAAAGCGCTGCCTTCGTGGCCGATGATGCCGAGAGTCAGGTTGAGATAGCCGCTTAGGGTAGCGAACATCAGGACAGCGACGACCGCGAGCGAGAAGATTATGTTCTGCTTGATCACTCGCATCGTCCGACGGCTTAGATCGACCGTATACGCCAGATTGGCGATATCGTCCGACATCAAAGCGATGTCGGCCGTCTCCAGGGCCACGTCGGAGCCGGCGGCACCCATGGCGATACCAACAGTGGCCGCGGCCAGGGCGGGCGCGTCGTTGACCCCGTCGCCCACCATCGCCACTCCCCCATACCGCTGTTTGAGGCTGGTTACCAGCTCGACCTTGTCTTCCGGCAGCAACTCGGCATGGAAAGCATCGACACCCACGCCCTTGGCCACCAGAGCGGCTGCCGGTTCGTTGTCGCCGGTTAGCATAACAACATGCTCCAGACCCAGCCCGCGCAAGGCCAGAACCGCTTCGGCGGCTTGCGGTCTGACTTTATCGGCCAGGGCCACGGCGCCTATCAACTGGTCCTCGGTGCCGAGGAAGATAACTGTCTTACCGGACTCTTCAAGGTGGAGAATGTCGGGCTTGACCGCCAGCGGCAACAATCGTTCTTCAAAAAACTTCCAACTGCCGACAAAATACAGCGATTCTCCCAGCCGGGCATAGGCGCCGCTGCCGGGGACCGCCTGAAATTCTTCTACCGGACGCGGGTCGACGATTTGGTCTTTTGCGGCTCTGACGATCGCTTGGGCCACAGGGTGCTCCGAGCGCGACTCGACAGCCGCGGCCAGCGCCAGAATATCGCCTTCGCCCTGGCCGTTAAGGGAGATAACATCGGTGACTTCCGGACGGCCGGTCGTCAGAGTGCCCGTCTTGTCAAAGGCAAAGACGGATAGCGAGGCGGCGGCTTCCAGATAAGCCCCGCCTTTGACCAAAACTCCGCTCTTGGCGGCGTTGCCGATGGCCGAGACGAGCGCGACAGGTGTGGAGATTATCAAGCTGCATGGGCAGGCCACGACCAGCAAGACCAGTGCGCGATGAAGCCATTCTTCAAGATTCGCCCCCAGGGCCAGGGGCGGCCCGACCGCGACCGCCGCCGCCAACGACATCACGAGCGGGGTATAGTAACGTCCGAATCTTTCGGTAAAGACCTGTGTCGGCGCCTTGTGCGCCTGGGCCTCTTCCACCATGTGCGTGATCTTGGCAATGGTGTTGTCCGCCGCCAGGTGCGTCACTTCTACTTCCAGCGCGCCGTATTGGTTGATCGTGCCCGCGAAGACGTGATCGCCCGGAATTTTATCGACCGGTATCGATTCACCCGTGACCGAGGCCTGATCGACGCTGGAGCCGCCGGTGGTGACGACCCCGTCCATCGCTATCTTTTCGCCCGGCCTGACTATCATGACATCGCCTATTTTGATCTTGTCGACGCCGACTGTTTCCTCATGGTCATGATGGCGAATGCGGGCTTCCCGCGGGGAGAGGGCGACCAAGCCCCGGATGACCCGCCGGGTCCGCTCCATCGAATACGACTCCATAGCAGTGCCGACCGCGAACAAAAAGACGACCATAGCGCCGTCCAACCATTCCCCGATGAGCACGGCCCCGATGACCGCTGCCGTGACCAGAAAGTTCATATCGAACGAGAGCATCTTGACGGAATAGAAACCGCTGCGGGCGACATAGAAACCGCCGGCCGCTATCGACCCGGCAAAGAGACCGTGAACGACGATCGGGTTCAGGCCAAGGCGGCCGCCTATGAGACCCAGGAGCAAGAGCAGACCCGCCAGACCGGTCGTCACAGCTTTTGTGTGCCGGCGCCAAGAAAACTCTTTGGCCGGGGACGGTCCGGCTTCTTCTACACCATAGCCCAGGTTGTTGATGGTCCGGACAACTTGCTTGATTTCAATCTTGTCGGCCTCATACTCGACGCTCAATTTAGAGCCGGCGAAATTCGCTCCGACCCAGACGATCCCGGGCAACCGGCCGACCGCCTTTTCCAGCTTGATAGCACAGTCGGCGCAGTCCAGCCCCGTCAGCGTCAGCGTTCGATGGCCGAACTGCTCCGCGATAGCACAGCCGAGTTCCCTGGCTTTGCGCTCTAAAGAGTCGAAAGAAACGATAACGGGGTCAAAGACGAGCGTTAATGTCGCGGCGGGTCCGTCGAGTCGGGCGTCGCGCACGCCCTTCACCTGCTCCAGCCCCTCTTTCAGCTTATGACTGCAGCGCACGCATTCAGTGCCCGCGCACAGCACGGGTATCTTGAACTTGCGCTCTTCAAGCGTCTCGGCCATCGTTAAAACCCCCGAGCATTAGCCACAGCTTTTCCATGTTTTTATATCCTACAGCAGCTTTCTTAGTAAAAAAAGGGCGGGAGTCAGGCGGTCTTTGTCGCCTTTGCGGAGTTGGAGCGGAAATTCTTCGTCAAAGATACGGTGGTCCCATCGCCCGATTCATCGATAGTGACCTTGTCCATCAGGGCCAGCATAAGCAAGATGCCGTGACCCCGGTAATTTACAGTCTCCTCCGGACTGGGGAAAGCCCGTTTAAAGACCCCTTCGTCAGTGACTGTGATCATAAGAGTGTCGGCATCGCAGAGACACGCTATCTTGACGCGATTCGCTTCACCCCGCGGCGAACCGTGCTCCACCGCGTTCGCGGTAGCTTCGCCGACCGCTACTTTTATATCGTAGATAACCTGAACGTCGAACCCGCAATCTTTGGCTATGCCGGCGACAAACTTACGGACTTTAGCCAGGTTATCTCCCCGGCTTTCGACTTCCATTTCTTGTAGGATAGTACACTCATCAACCAACGTCTATTTCCCCTTCAAGGGTCTTGAGAGCTTTGTCTAAGCGGCCGAAAAGCGACACATTCGTCCTTTTGTCGAAGAGTCCGACCAGCTCAAGAATCCTGATGACGTTCGGATCGCCGCAGACGATGGCCATACGCCCCCGCCTCGGCGCCAACTGCTGCATCGCATTGAAGAGCACGCCAATACCGCCGCTGTCCAGGTAATTGACTTCGCTGAAATCAAAGACCAGCTTGTCATGGCCGGCGTCGATTAATTCATCGATCTGCCGCTGCAACTTCGGCGCGACAAAATGGTCTATCTCGCCGGTAATATTCAAAACCGGTATCTCTTCCTCGACTTTGACTGAAAGTTCCATAAGCATTTCCTCCTAAGCGTCCGAGCAAACGGCTGATTCCTTGCCTTAAAAACAAAATGACCTCGTTGGAGGTCGGATTCTTGTTTTATTTATTGATTCGTTTGGCAATCATCTCGCTTCGTCTGTTAAACTTAGCAAAAATCCTTGCGGATTTAAAGAGAAACTTTTGCCCGCTTAGCTCAGAGGCAGAGCATCCGCCTTGTAAGCGGACGGTCGGGAGTTCAACTCTCCCAGCGGGCTCAGCGCTGTTACGCGGCGCCGACATTCAGTTATTTCCCCTATTAAGCATAAGTCTAAGAACTTTCCCGGCTCCCTTTATACCAATTAGTTATCGGTAAGCGCCAGTCCTTGCCAAATGCGCGGCCGGTTATTTTGACTCCCGGAGGCGCCTGACGGCGTTTATACTCGCTCTTATCGACCATTTCCGTCACTTTAGACACAGTCGCCGGCTCAAATCCGGCGGCGACTATCTCGCCTATGGCGCGGTTCTCCTCGACATAAGCCTGAATTATCGGGTCGAGGACGTCGTATTCGGGCAAAGAGTCGGAATCTTTCTGACCGGCCCGCAACTCGGCGCTGGGCGCCTTGGCTAAGACTCGGCCGGGGATCGTCTCGCGGCCTGATTTCCGGTTGAAATGTCGGGCCAGCCTATAGACGAGGGTTTTGGGAACGTCTTTGAGGACGGCGAAACCGCCGCTCATATCGCCGTAAAGCGTGGCGTAGCCAACGCTCAGCTCGCTCTTGTTGCCGGTGGAAAGAAGCAACCATCCAAATTTATTGGAGAGCGCCATCAAGATATTGCCGCGAATCCGGGCCTGAAGATTCTCTTCCGCCGCGTCGGCCGGCCGGCCGGCGAAGACCGGCGCCAGCGATTCCAGGTAGACCGAGAAGAGAGGTTCGATTGAAATATCGATTAATTCCGTCCCCAGGTTTGCCGCCGTGACAGCCGCGTCTTGCCGGCTTTCGCTGGAAGTGTACCGGGACGGCATAAAGACCGTGGTGACGTTGGCCGCGCCTATGGCGTCGACAGCCAGAGCGGCCGTCAGCGCCGAATCCACCCCGCCGGACAACCCGACCAACACATGAGAGAACCGGTTCTTTCCGACATAATCCCCCAGACCCAGGCTGACAGCGGCAAAGGCCTCCTCGACCGGCTCCATCTCCGCGCGCGCGGCCCGCGCGATGCTGGGTTTGGCGATATCGGCCCGCGCCTGGCTCACTATTAAGTTCCGGACCGGCAACGCGCCCTTTCCAACTTCCGCTTGGGCCAAGGACCCCGCGGCGTGAAATTGACGCGCCCGGACGACCGCGTCGGCGTCGATATCGACGACCAGAAGATCTTCTTCGAATTGCGCGCCCATCGCTATCCGCTCGCCGGCCTGATCGTAGACGAGGCTGTGGCCGTCAAAAACCAGTTCGTCCTGGCCGCCGACCATGTTGACATAAGCGACGACCGCCAGGTTATCGACCGCCCGGTCGGCCAGCATATGCGCTCTGTCGCCGCCCTTGGCGAGATGGTACGGAGAAGCGTTGAGATTGACTATCAGCTCGGCCCCGCCGACTGTCGCTTCGGTTCGCGCGGGTCCATCGGGATACCAGATATCTTCGCAGATACTGACGCCCACCAGAACGCCGCCGACCGTAACGACCAGCCCCTCGGCGCCGGGCTTGAAGTAGCGCTCTTCATCGAAGACGCCGTAATTCGGCAGGTATATCTTATGATAGATGTCTACAACCCGCCCGTTGTTGATTATCGCCGCGCTGTTATAAAGACCCGGCTTTAAATCCACACAACCTAGAATCAAGGTCATCGCCTTGAGTTCGCGGCTGAATTCCACGATTTCGCCCAAAGCCTCCGCGCAATCGGAAATGAATTGAGGTTTCAGCAGGAGGTCTTCGGGCGGATACCCACTGACGCTGAGCTCGGGAAAGGCGAGCAGGTCGACACCTTGCACAGCCGCACGGCGGCAATATTCCTTGATCTTAACGGCATTGCCGCCTAAATCTCCCACCGTGCAATTGATCTGCGCCAAGCCAAGCCGGATGGACCTCATAGGCGCAAGTCTACACGGAAATATAGGCGCTGTCCCTAATTTATTGCCGGCTCACCCCGGACGCCGGTCCGGATGGCCACGGCTTCGGTGATATCGCTGATGAATATCTTGCCGTCCCCTATTTCGCCCGTGCGGGCCGTACCGGCTATAGTCGAAATTACTTCCTCGACCAGGTCGTCCGAGACGACCAACTCAACCTTTACTTTGGGCCGCAGGCTGATCGTCAATTTGCTGCCTCTATAGACCTCGGTGTAGCCGCGCTGCTTGCCGGCGCCTTTGACATCGGTCACGGTCATCCCCTTGGCGCCTATCTTATCAAGCGCCAGCTTGACATCGTCGAGCATGATGTGACGAAAGATCGCTTCAACTTTTTTCATAAATTCTCACGCTTCCTTTTTCCGATAAACGATTTACATCTGGAAATATGGGGACCATATTTTCTACTCAGCGATCTCTCGCGACGGCTGTCGCTGAAAGTCGTCGTCGGCGCCCCGATACTCGAACTCGGGATAAGCCAATACACCCATTTCCGGAATGTCGAGACCAACCAATTCGTCTTCGCGGGCGCTACGGATGCCCATAACGCGATCAAGAACTTTGAAGAAGACATAGGCCACGGCAAAAGTATAAACAATGGCGGTCGCGGCCCCGATAAGCTGCGCGTAAAACTGCTGAGTGCCGCCGAATAATAGACCTTTTACGGCTGTCCGGACCCCGTTGTAACCGGCGCCGTAGGTGCCGTCGGCAAAGATTCCCAAAGAGACTACGCCCCAGATACCGCAGGCGCCGTGGACCGATATCGCGCCGACCGGGTCATCCACCTTTAATACGCGCTCTACGAAGAGGACGCTTAGGACAACCAGAACACCGGCGATTCCGCCAATGATCACCGCGCTGACCGAACCGACAAAGGCGCAGGGAGCGGTAATGGCTACAAGCCCCGCCAGCATGCCGTTGGCCGTCATCGACGGGTCCGGCTTGCCGAAGCGCCGCCAGACGTAAAGCATGGCTGTTATAGCGCCCGCGGCGCCGGCCAGTATTGTATTGACCGCGATTACCGAAATGCGCAAGTCTGTCGCGGCCAGGGAGCTGCCGGCGTTAAAACCGAACCAGCCAAAAGCCAGGATAATCGTCCCCAGCATAGCCATGGGCAAGTGGTGACCGGGCATAGCGTTCGGGCTGCCGTCCTTATTGAACTTGCCGATACGCGGACCTAAAACCAGCGCCCCCGCCAAGGCCGTAATGCCGCCGACGCCATGGATAACCGATGAGCCGGCCCAATCGATATAGCCGTTGCCCAACCCTAAGTTGCTGCCTAACTTAGCCAGCCAGCCGCCGCCCCAGACCCAGTTGCCGTAAATAGGATATAGAATGGCGGCAATAAAGACACCGTAGACGCAGAAAGCGGAGAATTTCCAGCGCTCGGCCATCGCTCCGGTGGGAATCGTCGCCGCGGTATCCATAAACACCATTTGAAAAAGGAACAGGATGAAGACACCGACGTCATAGGCGCCGCCGACCAGGAAAAAACCTTTAGTGCCGAAAATCCCCCAGCCTTTAACCACTTCAAATAGTCCATCAAGCGGCGCCACCCCGCCAAGCGAGGCTATGCCGTGCGCGCCGCCAAACATCAGACCAAAGCCGACCGCCCAGTAAGCCAAAGCCCCGATGGCAAAAATCACAAAGTTGGTCATAATCACATGCGCGGCGTTCTTGGCTCGGCAAAAACCGGTCTCCACCAAGGCGAACCCGGCCTGCATAAAGAAGACCAGGATCGCCGCCAAGAAGACCCAGACAAAGTTTAGGGCAACGGCGGTATGGCCGATCGCATCCTTTACGGATTTGCCGGCATACAGGGCGTCGTAAGCATCTTTACCCCCCGTCTTCAGGCCGCTGGGATCACCCGCAAACGCCGGCATCGCAGAGACGGCCAAACTCATAATGACGGCCAGCAGCAACAGGACAGACAATCTTTTCCACATGGCAACTCCCTTCGTAGATCGCGAATTCTTAACTAGAATTTACCAGCCAAATGTTTCCGCCCATTATCGCTGCCGTTAAATGTTTATGAAGAGAAAGTTAACAGCGGGTTAAGAGAAATTCCGACAGCGGCCGAGATTTTACCTGGATTTAACAAATCGGCAATTCACCGGCAACATCGCCCAGGTAAGTTATTGATCAGGAACATAAAGGAGTGGGGATTGTGGCAAGAGCTGTCTTATTCAGTGAAGATAAAGCCTTGGCAGCGCGGCTCACGGCCGATCTGGCCGCTCTTGGCTTCGAGGCCGAGCTCTTTAGCGATGTCGACGCCGGCGTTCGGGCCATTGAAGCCGGCGATATCGACATAGCCATATTTGCCGGCGCGCCGCGGACCTACGCCGAGTTCATTGCCGGGCTTGGGGGCGCCTCCCGGACGCTGGAATTGCCGATACTTATAGTCATTTCCCCTCAAGCCATTGAAGAGCTGGCTGTCGACAGCCCGGTCGATGACCTCATATTCACGACCTATGATACAAATGAACTCGCCGCCAGACTGAAGCTGCTGATTTCACGCCACCCAAGGCCCGCCGAATCCGAGAAGATAGTCATCGGCGGCCTGACAATCGACGCCCGCGGCTTTGAGGTGAGCGTCGACGGCCGGACGGTCCCGCTTACTTTTCGCGAATACGAACTTCTCCGCTTTCTGGCCGGCGACCGCGGTCGGGTCTTTACCAGAAAAACGCTGGTCGAAAAGATTTGGGAATACGATTATTTAAGCGGCACCAGGACCGTGGATGTCCATATACGCCGCTTGCGCGGCAAACTTGGCGCCCGGTACGGGGCCATGATCGACACGGTTAGAAACGTCGGGTACCGGTTCAGCCGCTACGATCCACCCGAAAGCCATGGGGAAATGTAGGTCCCTATGTTTCCCTCATTTTCCGCTTTACCCGCTGCAAGGCGTTGTCGACGGCTTTAGCTTGGCAGCCGAGACCGGCGGCTATCTCGCGATACGAATTGCCGCTTAGGTATTCGTTTACAACGGTCATCTCGATCGAAGTCAGTTTGTTCTTGGTGATGTCGCGGACGGCCTTAAGCCGCTCGGCGGCCAGGACCGATTCCACGGGATCGGCCGCGCCCGGCGCGCCGGCCGATCCTCGATATAGGTGCTCTATATCCGCCTCGCCCGCGTCGCGATTGAGAGATATGTAGGAATTCAATGGGCGGTGTTTCTGACGGCTGGCGCTTTTGATCGCGGTTATAAGCTGCCTGGTTATGCACATCTCAGCAAAAGCCCGAAAGGAGACCTTGAGACTGGGGTCGAAATCCCCCACCGCTTTAAACAAGCCGATCATACCCTCTTGAATCAGGTCGTCGCGGTCGGCGCCGATTAAGAAGTACGGGCGGGCCCGCATCCTAACCAGGCTCTTATGCCGTTTCATCACAGTATCGAGGGCGGTCTCGTTGCCGGCGCGCGCGGAGACGACCAGCTCTTCATCGGTTAATATCTTAGACACGAGCGACCGCCTGATTCAGGTCCGCTAGTTCTTGGGGGAACAACGGTCTCGTCCGGCCCGGCCTCAGATCGCCCAGCTTGATTGGCCCGATAGAGACCCGCTTCAAGCTTAGGACATGATGGCCGACCGCCTGGCACATCCGGCGTATCTGCCGTTTTCGCCCCTCCCCGATGGTTATCTCCAGGGTCGCCCGGCCGACTCCCCGCTCGATTATACGCACCGTCGCCGGCCGGGTCTTGCCGTCTTCCAGCTCGACCCCTTGCCGCAACTTCCAGACAGCCTCGGTATTCGGCAGTCCCCTAACGACGACCACATACGTCTTGCTCACTTTATGTTTCGGGTGCGTCAAGCGGTACGCCAGGTCGCCGTCGTCGGTCAAGAGCAAGAGGCCCTCTGAATTCAGATCGAGCCGCCCGACCGGAAAGAGGCTGGAGGTACCCTCCGGAAGCAGCTTCATGACGGTTGGCCGGCCGAAGGGGTCGACAACCGTGGTCAGGTAACCTTTGGGCTTGTTCAGCATCAGGTATGCCCTTTGGGCTCCCGGGTTGACCGGCTTGCCCATCACTTCGATGACGCAGGTCTTTGGGTCGACTTTGATGCCCAACTCGCGAACGACTTGGCCGTCGACCGTGACCATCCCGCGCAATATCAGCTCTTCAGAGCGTCGCCGTGAAGCGACGCCTGCGCTGGCCATGACTTTATGTAAGCGTTCAGTTGGCATCAAGCTATCGGCTCCCCTCCTGACTCCTCGCTCGTCACTTCCCCCTCGTCAACCAGCCCCGCTTCTATCTCGCCCCGGACCATCGGGTCCGGTTCAAACTCTTCCAGCGGCGGCAGGTCTTTAAGCGAATCCACCCCGAATTTTTCTAAAAACAGGTTGTTGGTCCCGTAGAGGATCGGCGAGCCGGGACTCTTCTCCCGGCCCATCTCTTTAACCAGACCCTTGGCCAGCAAGGAAGAGACCGCCCCGTCGGAATTGACCCCCCGGATGCCGCCGATAGAGACCTTGGTTATCGGTTGCTTGTACGCGATTATCGCCAATGTCTCCAGCGCGGCCTGGGTCAACCGGCGGCTATCCCAGCTAATGACCAGCTTTTCAATATACGGGGCGTGACCGGGGTGGGTATAAAGCCGCCAGCCGCCGGCCACCCGGCGAAGTTGGATACCGCGTTCATCGCGCCGAAAATCATCGGCCAATTCTTCCAGGCCGGCCTTGACCTCGCCTTCCGTTTTTTCCAGCACAGACGCCGCCCGCGCGAGGGAGAGGGGCTCGTCGCAGACGAATAAGAGAGACTCAAGGATGTTCTTTAGATTGTGATCCGCCATCAGTTGATCTTCGACCTAACGATCTCGATATCGCCAAAGGTGTCGGCCTGCCGGATGTCGATCAGACCGCGCTTGTAAAGTTCGAGCAGGGCCAGAAAGGTGGCGACGACATCGGCCCGCTTGCCCGCTTTTGTCAGCTCTTTAAAAAACAGTCGTTTGGCCCGGCCCAAAAGCGTTATCACCTCTTCAAGCTTGGCTTCGACACTGATCTTTATGGTAGCAATGTGACTTGAGTCAATCAAGCGGATGCGTTCGCGGTCGAGCAGGCCGCGCATTAAGACGCCGAACTCTTGAAGATCTATGCCGGCCAGGAAATCCGGCAAGAGTTCGTCGAATTGCGGCTCCAGGGCCGCTCGCCTGGTAAAAAAGTGGTGTTCGGCTTTGAGCCGGCTCCCCAAAGCCAGCCCGGCGTTCTTGAACTTGCGATACTCCAGGAGCCGTCCGATCAGTAGTTGTCGCTGCTCGAAAGCGGTCATCGTATCGTCTTCTTCGATGCGCCGCGGCTGCGGCAAGAGCCCGGCCGACTTGATTTCCAACAAAGTCGCCGCGACCAGCACGAATTCGCTGGCTATCTCCAAATCGAGCTGGCGCATCTCATCCAAATACGCCAGATATTCTTCGGCTATCCGAGCCACGGAGATATCGTATATATTTACTTTGTGGCGAGAGATAAGGCTTAAGAGCAGGTCGAACGGGCCTTCGAAAACCTCTAGTTTTACCTGGTACGGCATATATTCATCCTGGCCCTAACCTCTTTCATGGTCTCGGCGGCGATGCGGCGCGCCCGGCCGGCGCCGTCTTGAAGAACTTCCTCGGCCAACTCCGGACGCTCCGACAACTCCAGCCGGCGCCCGCGGAAATCGGCTAAAGCTTCGCTTATCGAAACAGCTAGATATTTTTTGCAATCCGTGCAGCCCATGACCCCTTCGCGACACTCCGTTTCTATTCTATCGAGCTCAAGAGCGGAGAATATCCCATGTACCGCAAAGACGCTGCAGACCTCCGGATGCCCCGGGTCGGAACGTCTCACCCGCGCCGGATCGGTCACCATCTTCTGGACTTTTTTGTATATCACATCAGGCTCGTCGGTCAAGAAAATCGCATTATTGTATGATTTACTCATCTTGCGCCCGTCCGTGCCGGGCATACGCTTGCCCTTGGATAGCAACGCCTGCGGCTCGGTCAGATAATCGCCATAGAGATAGTTGAACCGCCGCGCGATTTCGCGCGATAGCTCCAGATGAGGCAGCTGGTCTTCGCCGACCGGCACCAGCTCGCCGTGGACTATTAATATATCTGCCGCTTGCAAGACCGGGTAACCGAGGAAACCATAGGTCGTGATCTCCTTATTCTTCAACTCGACCAACTGTTCTTTGTAGGTCGGGTTCCGCTCCAACCAGGCCAGCGGCGTCAACATGCCAAGGTATAAAGCGAGTTCGGCCACTTCGGGAACGTCTGATTGGCGATAGATAACGCTTTTCTCCGGGTCGAGACCGAAGGCCAGCCAATCGAGGACCATCTCATAGCTGAAATCTACCAACTTGGAGGTGTCGGCATAGTCGGTCGTCAGCGCGTGCCAGTCGGCAACAAAAAAATGACATTCGTACTTGGACTGCAAGTCGAGCATGTTCTGCAGATTTCCGACCATATGGCCGAGATGGAGCCGCCCCGTCGGGCGATAGCCGGTGAGCACTCGTTTCAAATAATTCGCCTTCCGTCTCTTATCTTCTCACGAGGAGCTGCGCTCCGATTCGCATGAGAAACGCAGGTCGTTTCGAATCGCATGAAGCCCGCAGGGCTGATTCGCATGAAGCGCACAGCGCCATATCGCTTTTTTATTATACCAAGAAAAGATGTTGAAAAAAGTTGATAAATGGTTCAAACAGCCCTAACAGCCGGCCGGGAAAAAAATATACGGACAAAAAGATTATTGCTATCCCGTAGCCTTCCATGGCTTGATAGTGCTTGAGCATTGACGCCGGCAACAGCGCCGATACCAGGCGCGAACCGTCCAGCGGCGGCAGCGGCAGCAGATTGAAGACACCCAAAACGATATTGATCATGACGGTTTTTTCAAGCAACACCGAAACCAGCAGCAGCGCGGTGATTGACGTGACGCGACCGAGCAACGCTTCCGGGCGAGGCAATAAATGCAACCGGAAGACCAGACCCAATATTAAAGCCATAAGAAAATTAGTCGCCGGGCCGGCCAGGCTGACCAGCGCCATATCCCACCGCGGCCGCTTGAAATGGCGGCTGTCCACCGGGACCGGCTTTCCCCAACCAAAATGTAAGATGATGAACATCAGGGTGCCGACCGGATCGAGATGGCGCAGTGGGTTGAGGCTGAGCCGCCCCTGCTCTTTGGCCGTCGGGTCCCCGAGCCGGTAGGCCGCCAGCCCGTGGGCATATTCGTGGAACGTCACGGCGATCAACACCGCCGGCGCCAGCATCATAAACCCAAACAGCCAATTTGCGATGGTGTTAAAACTTAGAATATTTGCAATCACAGCAAGTTATTGTAACATACAAAATAGTGTCAGCGACCAAGCGAACCCTCATCAGCCTGCTCTTTTTAGCCCTCCTTGCGGGGGGCTGCCGGTCGTCGACCAGGGCGGCTGAAATCGGCCGTCTGACGATTATCTCGGAGCCCGTCTCCGGCGCGGACATCTACCTCAATGAGCGCAAGCAAGCGCTTAAGACGAACGCGTTTTTTAGCTTAAAGCCCGGCCTCTATCGCGTGAGATTGGTCAAGGCCGGGACAACGACGGACGAGCCGCTGGTCGGCGAAGCGGAGGCGGACGTAAAAGCCGGTCAATCCACCCGCGTCGCTCTTAACCTTAATAATATGAAGATCGTCCCGGCGGCCGGCGATAGGCCGCTCCAGCCGCAAAGCCAGGCCCAAAAAGCCATCCTCGACTATTACGCCGCTCTCCAGACCAAGGATTGGCAGAAAGCTTTCGCTTATTTCAACCGCGCCGGCAAGTGGACGCAGGGCGGACTTTGGCGGTTCTCCAAGACGGCCCGCCGGAACGCATCGATCAAGGTGGTCGATCTAAAGACTGAAAGCTCCGACCCGACGAAATCTATCGAGATCAACCGGGCCGCCATCGAGGTCACGCCCGCGCCGACAAAAAAGGAACCCGCCCCTCAAACGAGGCGGGTCGAAATCCTGATAACCACTGTGGACGAACTCGGCGGCTTGGGTCTGCCGAAAATAGAATCGATCGTCGACTCGACAGCCGCCCCCGGGCCTCAGTGAACGATCTTCACGGGACCGCTACTGTATCGACGGGATGAACTCACCCCGTCGTTCGCCACGGCGTATATATAGTAACTGCCGGCCGGGACCTTTGAGGTTTTCCAAACGTAGCTGTTGATCCCGCTGGTCTGAGGCAGACCGGCGGCGATGAGCTTGCCGTTATAGCCGTTGCTGTTGTTGTCATAGAATAAGCTGACACCGGTTGGCCGCGGCCCCTTGCGGGCGTCGCGCCATTTCACGGTAAAGCTCTTGTTCCCGGTGTCGTCGGCCTGCAGGCGGATGTAATCGACATAGAATCGCCACTGCGCCTGCCATTCCAAGGGGTCGAACCGGAAATCCTTCATCATACCGTTCCAGCCGATGGAGCCGCCGTCGATGCCGGCTTTTTTCAGGTCTATCGTATACTCCTGCCAACTCGGATAGGTAACGATATCGTTGACCGTTTGAAAGAGACCGATCGTATCATGGTCCGGCGACCAGATTACCCGGCTCATGGTGCCGGCGCCGTAATCGAACGGGCCGTCATACCGGAACCTGAACGTCATGCGGTGATATTTGCCCGTGTCGATCGGTTTCGGCACCCGCAAATGAAAGTAGCTGTCGCCATTGGTCGGATCGCCCGCCATGACACCGCCCGCAAAACTGACATCCTTGACCCCGCTCCAATACCAGACGTCCGAGCGCTGTCCCATGTCCCACGGGTCGCCGGTGACCGCCGTCGCGTAATCTTCCGCGCCCTTTTCGTCCGGGTCCACAATCTCCAACAGCGGCGTCCGGTCTATGACGACCGGCCTTGAATAGGCCACCCCGGGCGCGCCGGGCTTGTCAATATAGAAATAATACGAGCCGGGTTGATATGCCGAGGGGTCCCAAACAAATGAATTATCGCTCTGACTATCTATCGTATCCAAGAACTCCTCGTTGCCGTTGTTCGGGTCCGTATCGGTATCCAGATATATGTCGACGGCGTCGCCCGGATTTTGATCGGTCCAGGCCAGCTCCACTTCCCGGTTCGTCTGCTTGTAAAGCCTCATCCAGTCGATCTTGATATCGACGCCGGCCAGGGTCGTCGGATCGAACCGCAAACCGATCGGCGTCCCTGTCCATTTGCCGCCCCACGTCGGGTCTATGACATAGGTGTGCCAGCCCGGCTCGGTGTGGACGGTCTCGACGCCGAAATTCTGCCATCGTTGATCGTAAAACCAGAACAACTGCGCCGAACTGGCCCGGCTGGTATAGAACCTGATGCTAAAACGGTTGTATTTCTTTGTGTCGATGCGGTTGATAAATCCGTCCCGGCCATTGAAAACGACCCCTTCATACCCGGGAAAAAGCGGGTGCAGAGCCGGGTCGGTGCCGCTGGTGCGGGCCGAAAATATTCCGCCTTTGAAGCTTACGTTCTCCAGCTGGTTCATATACTGGCCGTATGAGAGATCGGTATATTTGTTCATGTCCCAAGGATCGGCAAAACGGACGGTGGGAAAATCGTTGCTTTCAGCTATGACCAGGCCGGGAGTCGGCTTGGTGATATTGATATCGCCGGCCGCGGAGGCTGTGCTTAAGAACACCGCCAACGACAACCCCAAAATCAGGGCCGTCACATAAATCTTAAGAGTGTGGTTTATATTCATCATCGACTTTTCTTTGCTGCGCCGTGATAAATATATCGGCTGAAAACCGCTAAACCATTACATCTTAAGCGATATCTTAAGCAGCCCGCCGCCCTGTCATTAGCCGGGCCTTAAACCACCAAGCGGTTAGTACTATCACCTTATCGAGCTGATCCGGCCCGGAAAAGAGATGGTCGGCACCGGCTACCGTCTCCAAGCGCTTGTCGCATTGGAGGGATTCATAGAAAAGCGTGGAGCCGGCAAGCAGCGGGTCGAACTCCCCTTGGATTATCAGGATCGGAAGGTTGAACATCGGGCCAAAGGCAAGCATACCGTCCGTGCGCGGGCCGCGAAGGACGAGCGCCTTGACGCGGGTGTCCCGCCGCGCCTCTATCAATGCCACCAGCCCGCCGGAGCTGGCGCCGTTGACCCCGACAGCGTCCGGGTCTATTCCGTCCGCCGCCGCCGCGTAATCGACCGCCGCCCCTAAGTCGTCCACCTGGCGCTCGATCGTCGCGTCGCTTTTGACTCCCTGGCTATCGCCGTGACCGGTAAAATCGAAAAGGAATGTAGCCAGACCGGCGGCCCGTAGATTATCGGCGACCGCCAGCCCGCGCGGACTGTCCTTGCCGCTATCGAAGCCGTGGGCGAAGACGACCACCGGGAAGAGCGCGCCGCCCGGCTCCGGCAGCTCCAGACGCCCCGCCAGGGTCATGCCGGCTTGATTTTTGAACCTAACCTCGGTCATGATAATGGAGATACCCGAGGACTCCGCCGAATATTCGGCGGAGTCCTGAAAATGGAGAATAGAAAATAGAGAATAGAGAAGAAATAGTGGAGAACCGGCATGGGTGATGGCGCGTATGTGGCGATTGATTTTGAAACCGCCAACGAAAAACGGGACAGCGCCTGCGCTTTAGGCATCGCGGTCGTCGCGGGCGCTCAAATAGTCGAGCGCCGGTCCTGGTTGATCAAACCGCCGGGGATGCGTTTCAACCCGATAAACATCTCCATCCACGGCATCCGACCGCTCGATGTCGAAGACGCGCCGGACTTCAGCGAACTATGGCCCACGGTCAGAGTCCATCTGGAAGGAAGGACCGTTATCGCCCATAACGCCGCCTTCGACATGGGCGTTCTGGGCGGCACATTAAGCGCTTACCGGATACCCTCTCCGGATATCCGTTACTCGTGCACCTGGGCGATCGCCCGCCATGTCTGGCCGGCATTGCCCAATTACAAATTGCATGTTGTCGCGGACCATCTCGGCATTGACTTTTCCCACCACGACGCCGCCGACGACGCCATGGCCGCGGCGATGATAGCCATCCACGCTTGCGGCAAGACAGGTTCGGCTTCACTGTCGGAACTGCTTAAGGCCCTGAATTTAAGAAGCCGCCGTCTTTAGGAAAAGTCTTGATTGTTCCCGATGTCTTTTATGCCGGAAATGTATAAAATAGGAACAAGGCATCCGCCTGACCTATATCGAGGGCGATTAGCTCAGCCTGGTTAGAGCGCACGGTTCACATCCGTGAGGTCACTGGTTCAAATCCAGTATCGCCCACCATTGACGATTTAGAACTCTTTAGATAATGGGGCCGAGCTACATAAACACTTTCGCGCCTTTTAAGATCAGGTAGACGGCGAAGAGCAAAGCGACGGCCGCGCCGATGTAGCGACCGTAGTCCTTAACGACGCGATTCGTCGCGTCCAGGAACTTCTTGGATGCGGCCGGAGAGGCGACCGTTGCCAGCAGCGGCAGAACGATCGGGGCCATAAAACCAAAACCGACGAGCGACATGGCGGCGGCCTGCTCGAACGCGGGCAGATGCGAATCGGCGGTGGATTTGGCCGCCGCCAGGTAAAAGACAAGAGATGAAAAGTTGGTGACGGTCAGAACGACGCCGAGGCCGCCATCCCGGACAATCAGCCCGGCCAATGAAGGCTCGGCCTTGGCTGTTTTCACCGGCTTCTTTTTCTCCGCCGCCTTGGGCGACCCGACAGAATTCTTAACTGCGACCGCTATTAGCAGGAGGCCGAGCAAAATATCCAGACCGGCGGAGAAAGTCGACGGATGGCTGGGCCCGTCGCTGCCGGACGCGCTGCCGCCGACGGCGACGACCCCGATGACAACGAGCGATATGAAGACACCGCCCGCGTAGGCGAGCACTCTGACCCTGGGGTGAAAATCCGAACTGAGCAGAAGTATCGACAGCGTCAGTAGAACCGGGCTGACCGCCGCGCCCAGGGCCAAGGGGACCATTTTGACGATTAGAGCTTCTATAGAGAACCTCCGCCGATAGCGACTCCGGGAGTGAGTCTAAATGCTCCTAGTCTCTACCCATTTTCGCACCCAGACCCGTCCGCTATCGTTGCCTGCACGTTTATTTGCGCTGTCAAGCGGTAAAATCTATACTGAGTATTACGTATTGCGAGGCGCTTACCATGTCGAGAAAGAGCGGGACAAAAAGCCTAAACCGACGCCCCATACTGTTGACAGAGTCTAACCTTGTCCGGCGTCTCTATGACCGCTGCCAAAAAAGCACACAGGGCCTCATGCCCCACCGGCGGCTGCTCTGGGAAAGCGCGCTGGCTCTGGAAGCAGTGGACGGTCTTAAGATCCTGAACGTCAATAGCGACGGGCCGGCATTCGAACGGTTTCTGGCGGAAAAAGGCTTGCGCCCGGGCGAAGTCCGGACGATCGGCTATCACGGAGCTTATCCAGCGGCGATATTCGCCCCGCCTAATCCGCTGCCGTTTGCCCCAGGTTACTTTGACCGCATCTTCTGCCTGGACCCGTCTAAGACCCCGGTAAACAAGATATTCTTCATAAACGAATTGAAGCGCGTGTTAAAATCCGACGGCTTAATGGTGTTTCTCGATGAAAAGACGGGGCCGGTCTCCTCTTGGCGGGAAGGCCTCGACCACCTCTGGCGCGTCCGCCGCATCCGGGGGCTTGGGCGTCGGGCCGCGGCCGTCATGAAGCTGGCATCGGCGGCCCCGGCTTTAGGCCTGAAAGGTCTGCTGGCGCGGCTGTTGCCCGCCGGCGCCTTTCCGACCGGCGCCTTTGCCGACAGCGATATCGCGCACAGCCAAATCCAAGACCCGCTGGGCAATAATATTTATATCAGTTCGCTCAAAGCGATCGCTAAGACCGATCCTCTGGTCGATGCCTTCGTCCGTTTCTCGACCAAGTTCGACCTCCAATACCCGAGCACGACGCCGCCGAGCGAGCGAATAGTCAATGTCGATCTGGACGACCTCCGGCAAAACCCGCGGTTCTTCAATGAGCTGGCCGTCTCGTACCAGAAGATCTTCGGCTCTTCCGAAGTCTGGGCGGAAGGCGCTTACTGCCGGCTGGACCCGCGCCACCTGATATCGCTGGAAGAATATAACGACCGCCTGGCAACCGGGGATTTGAAATGCGTCTGCGGCGGCTCATTCAAGCCCTGCTACTCCCGGGATTATTTTAAGTCCCTCATGACAGACCAGATGACTAAGAGCAAAGCGTATAATCCGTTTTGCAGTCTTTATGTTGCCGACGGCCAGGTCAGCGGTTTTATGTGGGGCGCGGTCGCGACGCTTGACGGCTGCGTGGACAGGATGCTGGCCACGCCAAATTGGGTCGACCGCGGCGATTGGCGCACATTCGTCATGGAAGCCAAAGAGACGTTGAAAGACGGGTTCGGCTTGAACAACGAGAGCCGGCTCTTCTTCATCGACGATCTGGGCGTCCTGCCTTCAGCCCGCAAGGGCGTCGACCCGATGATGCTCCTTGCCCGCCAGGCTTTTTCGCACGCTGCCGGCGATGAGTGCCGGCACGCCTTATGCTGGACGTCAAAGAAGACGCCTCTCTTTAAAATCCTCCGCTTCTGCGCTTTCCGGGAAGTCCTGACCAACAAAAGCGGCATTACCTTTATGTACTGCGAAGATATCGTTCCAGGCCTGAAGATACTCCAGAGCGGCCCCCGGGCTATCGTGCCCATCATGATTGGGAATGCCAAGTTGTTCGAGAGAAAAACACCCGAAACCACATAATTTGGGCAAATAGAGACAAATGCAATCGATATTGACCGGCGCGGTCATAGTCTTTTACCTGGTCCTGGGCGGCGCCGTTTTCTTGAATAACCGAAAAAAGCCGGTAAACATCGTCTTTAGCTTATCCGTTATTGCTATAGTGGGCTGGACTGTCAGCAATTTCATGGCCGATCGCACCAGGGTATTCAACGACGCGCTCTTCTGGGTCCGGGCCAGCTTTGCTTTCGCCGGCGCGTTCAGCGGCGTACTCCTGCTCTTTATCTATCTGCTGACCGCTCCGGCCAAAAAGCCGCCGAAGAATTCCTTCATCATCGGCATCGCCGCCGGCGCTCTCTCGATATTCGCCTTTTCTTTCACGCCCGCGCTGGTCAAGACAGTCGAGCTGAAAAGCTGGGGAGCCAATACGATCAACGGCCCCTATTTCCCCATCTTCCTGATCTATTTCGTGGGCAACGCCCTCGCGGTGGGGCGGAAGTTGATCGTGCGATATCGGGTCTCGAAGGGCCACCAGAGACAGCAGATACAGTACCTGTTTTTTGGCATCGCCATCAGTTTTTGTTTTGGCGCCACCGTCGATTTATTTGCCCCGCTGGCGACCGGCTCGACCGATTTAGCTAAATACAGTCCCTTCGGCACGGCCTTCCTGATTTTTTTCACAGCCGCGGCGATCATCCGGCACCGGCTGCTCGATATCCGCCTACTGGTCTTGAAATCGCTGGCTTACTCGATATCGCTGGGCTTGCTGGTCGCCGCTTACGTCTCCTTTACGTACCTTATCTTTCAATCCTTGCGCCTGGCGGTCAGCCAAACATTGGTGGATATCGTCACCTTTTCAATCTTGATATTTACCTTCAATCCGATCCGGTTGGCGATCGAGCGCCGCACCGACCGGCTATTTTTTAAGAACCGGTATAACTTCAACGAGCTGCTCGGTAAACTGTCCGGCATCACCAAGAGGCACAGCCGGCGCATCAACCCCCTGACCAATGAGTTGCTCGAAACGCTCACAGAGGAGATGCGGGTCGCCCGGGCGGCTCTTGTGCTGGCGATGAACTCTCAGGTCGCCCGGGTCCGGGCGGTCGGCTTTCAGCGTAAACCGCGCCGGGGGTGGGGGCCGCTGATGCGCGCGGCCATCGAGGCGCCGGAGACCGTCTCCGCCAATGATCTCGATGACGATTCGGACGAAAAAAAAGTTATGGAGGAAAGCGGGGTCGACGTTATCGTTCCGATACGGACGGAAAGCGCGACGATCGCCGCGCTGGTCATGGGAGAAAAGAGATCGGGCGACCCGTTCAGCGACGAGGACTTGCGGCTTCTTGAGATCATCGGGCCGCAGATAGGGCTGGCGCTGGAAAATGCGGCGTCATTTATTGAAAGAGGCCAGCGCATCGCCGAGCTTAAGTCGATAAACAAGATGTTTCGGCACATTGAACACTTCCTTAACCTCGATAAACTACTTCAAGAGATAGTAGATGAAGCCATTATGGTGACTAGGGCCGACGGCGGCTCGATCATGCTGACCACCGACGGCGGACAATTTTTGACCATCAAGACGGCCCGCAACCTGCACCCGTTAATATCGCTCAACACCACAATCAATATCGGTGAGGGAATAGCCGGAACCGTCGCCGAGACGCAGGCGCCGTTGATAATCAACGGGCTCGACGATAAAAAGTTCCACGCCGATTTGAAGCGGGAGGATATCGCCTCAGCCATCTCGGTGCCGATGATAGTCGAGGACAAACTGGTTGGGGTCTTAAACATCAACCGCAAGAAGGACCGGACGGAATTCACTGAAGAAAACCTGACCATCATGAGCGCCTTCGCCGCCCAGGCCGCCGAAGCTATCGTCAAAGCCGACCATTACCGCGAGATCGAGAAGTTATCGTTGCAAAACGACACTCAGTTCCGGGAATTCATAAAGGCGTTGTCGCGGACTGTCGACGCCAAAGATCCCTATACCTTCGGCCATTCCGAAGTCGTTACCCGCTTCTGCCTTGAGATCGCCGATGAGCTGGGCCTGGACGAGCAAGAGACGCGCTCGATCGAGATTGGCGGGCGCCTGCACGATATGGGCAAAATCGGGGTCTCGGAGAACATTTTAAATAAACCGGGCAAGTTGACCGAAGAAGAGTTCGCCTCGGTCCGCCGCCATCCGGAGATAGCCGCCGATATACTGAAGGATACGGAGTCGTTGAAGGATATCCGCGAGCTCATCCTCTACCACCACGAACATTATGACGGCACGGGTTACCCGGCGGGGCTGGAAGGCGAAGATATCCCGCTGGGGGCGCGCATCCTGGCGGTGGCCGACGCTTACGACACGATGATGTCTCGCCGCGCCTATCGCGAACCGATGCCCAAAGAAGCGGCCGTCGAGGAGCTGAAGCGGTGCCGCGGCAGCCAATTCGACCCGCGGATAATCGACATCTTTCTGAAGGTGATCAGCCGCCACCGGTTGAAACTCGTTAAGAATTCGATCTACCGGAACGGAGATTCAACGGAGACGAACGTGACGCGGATCAAGCGGAAAGTAGCCTAGCGCAGATTTTGCCAGAGGAGGCTGACCCCCAGAACGACGAATAGGGCGCCCGCGCCGATGTGGACGGTCTTTGGCGGAATATAGGCTGTGACCAGACCGCCGAAGTAGGCGCCGAGCAGAGTGACGAGGATCAAGGCGAGCGAGGCGCCCAGAAAGACAGTGCCCGGAGACTTATGTTGGGCCGAAAGAGTGAAGACGGCCAGCTGGGTCTTATCGCCCAGTTCCGCCAAGAACAATATGCCAAAAGTGGTGGCTACCAATTTCCAGTCCATCGTTAGTCTCCATATGTTTGTAAGGATTCCGGCCCTTTTTTGTCTTTGCTCGGTTCAACACCTAAGCTTTTTCGACAGCTTGACAGACGATGTCGCCCATTTGAGCCGTCCCGACCAGGGTCTTACCGTCGCTCATGATATCGGCTGTGCGCCAACCGTCGGCCAGCACCGCCTCGACCGCCCGTTCGATAGCCAGGGCGGGCGCTTGCCGATCGAACGAATATCTAAGCATCAGAGCCACCGACAAAATCGTCGCTATCGGATTAGCGACATCTTGGCCGGCGATGTCGGGGGCGCTGCCGTGGATCGGTTCGTAGAGGCCGGGATATCTTTCGCCCAGCGACGCCGAGGCCAGCATCCCCAGTGAGCCGGTGAGCATCGACGCTTCGTCGCTTAAGATATCGCCGAAGAGGTTTTCCGTGGCTATGACGTCGAATTGCTTGGGGTTCCTTATGAGTTGCATGGCGCAATTGTCGACCAGCATGTGGTTGAGCTCGACATCGGGATAACCGGCGCCGACGGCGCCGGCTGTCTGCCGCCAGAGGCGCGACGATTCAAGCACATTGGCTTTATCCACGGAATGGACGATGCCGCGGCGTTTTTGGGCTAACTCAAAGGCGACTTTCATCAGCCGCTCTATCTCATAAGCTTGATAGTCGAGCGTATCGTAAGCCCGGTCGCCTTCCCGGCCGCTGGCGCCGAAATAGAGACCGCCGGTCAGCTCGCGCACGACCACCAAATCGACATCCTGTATGACCTCAGACTTTAATGTCGATGATTCGATCAGCGCGTCGAAGACCTTGACCGGGCGCAGATTGGCAAATAACTCGAGGCCCTTGCGCAGTCCCAGCAGGCCCTGTTCGGGCCGGGGCTTATCCGGATCGGTCGTGTCCCATTTCGGCCCGCCGATGGCGCCCAACAGGACCGCGTCGCCGGTCCGGCAGAGCTCCAGCGTCGCTTCGGGCAGCGGCGTCCCGGCGGCGTCGATGGCGCAACCGCCCATCAAGGCCTCTTCAATCTCGAAGGCTAAATCGAACTTAGAGGCGACGGTATTTAAGACCTTGAGGGCAACGCGGACGACCTCCGGCCCGATGCCGTCGCCTGGAAGGACTGTTAGTTTGAATCTATTTTCCATTTTCCGCTTCTCTATTTTCTATTCTCTGTTCTCTATTTTCTCGGCGCCGCAACGCGGCGCCGTGTGTACTCTATCAACCCGCCGGCCTCAATAACCCCGGCCAGAAATTCGGGGAAAGCAGCGGTCCGCCACGTCCGACCGGTCGTGACGTTGGTTATGACGCCCGTCCCGGTGTCGACCGAAAGTTCGTCGCAGGCGTTGATGGCGTCGACCGCTTCCGCCGATTCAAAGATCGGCAGGCCGGTGTTGATGGCGTTACGATAGAAGATGCGCGCGAACGACTTGGCGATGATGGCGCCGATGCCGGCGCCTTTGATAGCCACCGGCGCGTGCTCGCGGCTCGAGCCGCAGCCGAAGTTCTCGTCCGCGACAATGATATCGCCCGGCGTGACATTGGCTTTAAACTCACCGTCGAGCGGCTCCATACAATGCAGAGCCAGCTCATCCGGGTCAAAAGTGGTTAAATACTGGGCCGGGATAATGATGTCGGTATCGATGTCACGGCCGAATTTATGGGCTTTACCTGTTATTTTCAATGTCGGCCTCTATTTTCCATTTTCCGCTTCTCAATTCTCCGCGCCGTCAGGCGCGCTTATTTTTCCCGCGATCGCCGTCGCCGCCGCCACCGCCGGCCCGGCCAGATAGACTTCGCTCTCCTTGTGTCCCATCCGGCCGACAAAGTTCCTGTTGGTCGTGGCCAGCGCCCGCTCGCCCGCGGCCAGCACACCCATGTGGCCGCCTAAGCAAGGACCGCAGGTGGGGGTGGAAATGGCCGCGCCGGCGTCGATAAATATGTCGAAGAGCCCCTCGTTCATGGCCTGCTTGTAGATTTTCTGGGTCGCCGGAATGATTATCAACCGCAGACCCCGGTGGACCGTTTGGCCTTTCAATATTTTGGCCGCGATGCGCAGGTCTTCAATCCGCCCGTTGGTGCAGGAACCGATGACGACCTGGTCGACCACGACCTCGCCGACGTCGCTTAATCCCCGCGCGTTTGACGGCAGATGCGGAAAGGCCACCTGCAATTCGATATCTTCGGCCCTGAACTCAAAAACCCGCTCGTATGCCGCATCATCGTCGCTTTCGAAGACGGTATACGGCCGGTCGGACCGTTCGGCGACATAAGCCCGGGTCGTCGCGTCGGCGGCGATTATCCCGTTTTTGCCCCCCGCCTCGATGGCCATATTGCAAATGGAAAAGCGGCTGTCCATCGAAAGAGCGCCGATGGCGCCGCCTGTAAATTCCATCGCTTTATACAGAGCGCCGTCGACGCCTATTCTGCCGATGATGTACAGGATAATATCTTTGCCCGTCACCCAGGGCCCGAGCGTCCCTTCGATATTGAACTTCAGGGACGGCGGCACTTTCAGCCAGGTCTCGCCTGTGGCGAAAGCCGCCGCTAAATCAGTCGAGCCCATGCCGGTTGAAAAAGCGCCCAGCCCGCCATAGGTGCAGGTATGCGAATCAGCCCCAATGACCAGATCGCCCGGTAAGACCAGGCCGAGTTCCGGCAATAGAGCATGCTCGATACCCATCTGCCCGATCTCAAAATAATTGGTCAGGTCCTGGGCGCGGGCGAAGGTCCGAACCATCTTGGCCTGCTCAGCGGAGGCGATGTCCTTATTCGGCGTGAAATGGTCAGGGACGATGACGACTTTGTCTTTATCGAAGACCCGCTCGACCCCGATCTTGGCAAACTCCAGGATGGCCCCCGGCGCGGTGATATCGTTAGCCAGCGCCACGTCGATCTTAACGCTGACCAATTCTCCCGGAGCGACCCTATCCCGGCCCGCATGGGCGGCGATTATCTTTTCTGTAATATTCATAGTTCCCTATCTATTTCCTCAAGCGCCGTGGGCGGCGCCGCCCCGACAGCCTTATTGACGGCATTCAGGTAAGCCTTAGCGCTGGCCTCGATTATATCGGTCGATATGCCGCGGCCCAGGTAGTTACGCCCGCCGATGGCCAGATTGACGGTGACATCGCCTTGGGCGTCGAGACTGCCGGTGATGGCGCTGACATTATAAGAAAGCAGGGTCGTCGCCGTGCCGGTGATGGCGCTGATAGCTTTGCAGGCCGCGTCGACCGGACCGTCGCCATCGGATGTCTGGACCAACATCTCATCGCCCCGTCTGACCTTGACCGTCGCCGTCGGCGTTTCGCCGGTGGCGCTGGCCACACTTAAGTATTCCAACTTGTATGTTTCAGTTACCATCCGGACTTCCTCGGCGACGATAGCCTCGATATCCTCATTGGTTATCTCGGCTTTCTTGTCGGCTAATTGCTTAAACTGGGCAAACGCCCGCTCAAGCTCCTTATCGTCCAGCTCGTAACCGAGCGAAGCCAGATGCGATCTGAAGGCATGGCGCCCGGAGGTCTTTCCGAGAACGAGCTGGCTTTCTTCCAGACCAATCATTCGCGGGTCGATGATCTCGTAAGTCGTCCTATGCTTTAGGACCCCGTCTTGATGGATGCCCGACGAATGAGCGAATGCGTTCCGACCGACGATAGCCTTGTTGAACTGGATCGGATAGCCCGTGAGATTGCTCACCAACCGGCTCGTCCTGGAAATCTCCTGATGACGGATGCCGGTTGTCACCCCCAGCGCGGCCTTGCGCACCTCAAGAATCATAGCAATCTCCTCGAGCGAGGTGTTGCCGGCGCGTTCGCCCAGGCCATTAACGGCACATTCGACCTGCGTGGCGCCATTGGCCACGGCCGCGGCCGAGTTGGCAACCGCCAAACCGAGATCGTTGTGACAGTGGATGCTGATGACGACGTCGTTCAGGGCCGGCACGGCCGCGCGCAGCTCGGCGATGAGCTTGCCGAATTCGTCCGGCAGAGCATAGCCGACAGTGTCCGGTACGTTGACCGTCGTGGCGCCGGCCTCGATTGTGGCGCTAATTATCCGGACGAGAAACTCGAAATCCGAGCGGGTCGCGTCCATCGGCGAAAACTCGACGTCTTCGCAGTAAGTCTTGGCCCGCTTTACCGCGGCGACCGCCATCTCCACGACCTCATCCTTGCTCTTCCTGAGTTGGTGCTCGATCTGGAGATCGGACGTCATAATAAAGGTATGGATGCGCGGGCGCTCGGCCGCTTTGACCGCTTCCCAAGCGCGGTCGATATCGGCATCGACAGCACGCGCCAAACCGGCGATTATCGGCCCTTTGACCTTCCTGGCAATAGTGCTTACCGCCTCGAAATCGCCCGGCGAGGTAATTGGAAAACCGGCCTCGATGACATCGACGCCCAGGCGCGCCAACTGCTCCGCTATCTCCAACTTCTCGCGCACGTTTAAGCTTATGCCCGGCGATTGTTCGCCGTCACGCAAAGTTGTGTCGAATATGTAAACTCTGTCGCCCACTCCTGCCTTCTGCCTCCTGCCTTCTGCCTAATAAAAAATCCCCTCATCCGTAAAGGGACGAGAGGACTCGCGGTACCACCCTAATTGACAACCCCGAACGCACTGAAAACCGCCATCTGCCGCGTTATCCTCAGCCTCCGCTCTGTCACGTACCTGTTGTACGCTCCTTCGCCTCGGCTTTCGTCTGCCTTGCATCTGTCACTTTTCAGAGCGTTCAATCTTTCTTGGTTGCCCACTCTGTAACATTTTAACGGTTGCCGACCGGGAAAACTTAATTGGCTCATCGCCTTTCAGCTTTCCAGCTCCGGGGTGAGATTCAGCTGGTCTTACCGCCCGGCTTCCACCATCCCGGACTCTCTGTTAGCAGTCGCCCGCCTACTATCCCCTTCACAGCCTTTTAGCTATGTAATTAAGTTTTAATGTTAAAGAAGCAATAGATGGGTGTCAAGGAAAATCCGGCATAGTGCCGTCAATAAAAAACTCTGACATGATACATAGCGGCATCGTAAGGAAAAATAAAAGCAATATGAATATTTATCAAGCCACATCATTGATTAGCGCGTTCATCGTAGCTGGTCTGGGAATGCTCGTCTTCGAGCGCGATAATCAGGCCCCGGCGAACAGAATGTTTGCTTTATTTTGCCTTTTGCAGTTCCCGCCGTTCTTTGCCGGATTCGTAGTTAACCTAACGCATGATTTTCGGGTCGCCCTTTTTTGGACTAAGCTGTGCGGTTTCCTCTGGCTGTTCGCGACAGCGGCGCTCCTCCACTTTTTGTTGGTCTTTGCCGGTAATTGGGGCCGGCTCGGGAAGCGAACTAATCTTTATTTACTGTATGGATCGGCGTTTGCGGTGTACGCGATTGGAACGATATCCCTCAGACCTTTGAAAGAACCTTGGGGGTATGTCATGGGTCTTACGGGGCAGCCGGCTGCGTCGATCGTAGGTATTTGGTCCGCGCTGATCGGGGTCGCGACAATCGCTATCGCGACGATCAGCGCCTGGCGTTCGACCGGCTTGAAGCGAAAGCAATTGGCCGTTCTTGCGCTGGGCTTTTTTGTGCAATTCGCGGTGTCGGGGATTTGGCAAATAGCCGCCGCTAATAATGCGGCGCTGCCCTTCTCGCCCGCCATCGGTATAACTATATCGGCTCTCATTATTGTCTTCGCGATTTGGAGATACGAGCTGTTCACGATAAATCCAGCTAAGATCGCCGAGAACATCATCACGACCATGCTCGTCTACCTGACGGTCTTTGACTTAAACGGCAAAATCCTGTTAGTCAATAAAGCGACCTCGGATATATTGGGCTATGAGAATAAAGAGCTATTAGATCAAAACGTCGGTAAGCTAATCGACAACCGGCTCCTAAAGCGATTGCTCGATCTTCCGGCCGGCGGCGAGATAATTGAAAATGTAACGACGGCCTTCAGAAAACGCGACCATCATGAAATGCCGGTAATGCTCTCGGGTTCCACCATTACAGACGCACATGGAACAGCTGTGGGCATCATGATGGTCGGCAGAGATATCTCAAAATGGATGGAGGCGGAAGAAAAAGTCGTTCAGCTCGTCAATTACGATCAAGTCACCAAATTGCCCAATAAGCTGCTCCTGAAAGAGCGCCTGCAACAATCGATGCAATTCGCCAAGAGACAAAAAGCGGTTTTAGCCGTGATCTGCGTTTGGTTTTATGAAATTGAAAATGTCTATAACGTCTTTGGAGACGAAATCGGAGATAAATTGTTGACATGCATCACTGACCGATTCAGCACGTCGTTTCGCAAGGCCGACACCATCGCCAAACTTGGAAAAGAAGCGTTTTGTATCGTCGCTTACGACCCTCGAAGCGAAACCGGCATAATCGATAAAGTCGAAACGTTTCAAGAAGCTTTTTCGCGACCTTTTCACATTGACAAGCATGAAATCCCGGTAAACTCATCAATCGGCGCCGCGCTTTTTCCAGCCGACGGGCAAAACGCGGAGGATTTACTCAACCACGCTATCTCGGCAATGCATGAAGCCCGAATATCGGGAAAAGGGTCTTTTAGGTTCTTTGAAAAGAAGCAGACGATTCAGGCCAAGAGGCACATTGAAATAGAAGCGGGCATAAAACATGCCTTGGAACGCAAAGAGTTTGTCGTCTACTATCAGCCGATAATCGACTTAAAAAAAGACGCTATTGTTGGGGCGGAAGCCCTAATTCGCTGGCTTCACCCGCAGAGGGGGCTGCTACTCCCGGCGGAGTTCATCCCGTTGGCCGAGGAAAATATCTTAATAGTGAGAATCGGTGAATTTGTGCTGGAGACGGTCGGCGCGGACATCAGGCGTTGGTGTGACGCGGGCCTCTGGGATCCGCATGTTTCCGTTAACTTCTCCCCTCGACAGTTTCAGGAGAAGGATCTAGCCGCCAAGGTCATCGACATCTTCAAGGGGCAACGGGCCAGTCTCGAGAAGCTGGAGATCGAAGTCACGGAAACATTGATCATTAGAAACTTTGAAAACGTTCTCGCGGTTCTTGAAGTTCTCAATCAGAGAGGCGGCAAGACGGCAACCGATGATTTCGGCACCGGATATTCTTCCCTAAAGACCTTGAAAAAGCTGCCGGTGGACCTGATTAAGATTGACAGGGAGTTTATCAGGGACGTCACAACTAACAACGACAGCGCCAGGATAGTCAAAGCCGTATTGTCAATGGCCGGGAATATGGACCTTTATGTGGTCGCGGAGGGTGTAGAGACCGAAGCTCAGTTGGAATTCTTGCGCGAGCAAAGATGCGACGCCGTCCAGGGTTTTCTTTTCAGTCGGGCCGTCCCGGCCCAAGACTTCGAAGCCTTGTTAAAACAGTGGCCACATGCTTGGCGCCAGGCGGCCTAGGTTCGGTAATTTGCCTGCCGGTCAGGGTTTTGAGAAGAAAAGTTTGAGGAAGAATCAAATAATAGCTGGTCGCGAACATAATGGAAAGACGTCAGGATAAATGAATGGGATTAGCAGCCTTATTGCCTCTGGCCGGATTCTTTGTGGTCTTATTCTTGGCAACAGCGGTTTACGGCAAGAACCCAAAGGCCCAACTGAACAGGGGGTTTGCCGGATTTGCCGCGGTCCTTTGCTATTACCTGTTCACACAATCTATGCTGCGGCACTCCGAGACTTATCAGACCGCTTATTTCTGGGCGCAGGCCCATAAACCTTCATTGGCCTTTATGGCCCCGGCATTCCTAAATTTGATACTGATTTATACGCGCCGGCTTGACCAAACTAAAAGGAGATTGTGGGTTTACGGCGCGATCTATCTCCCCGCGTTTCTGGCGTCCTTTGTTCTTGTCTTCACTCAACTGGCCACGACGGGGCCGGTAAAATATCCTTGGGGCTATGAATACGGTGTAGCAATAGATCCGGCCATCTTCTTGTTGTTGACCGCCTGGGCACTGGGGCTTACCGCTATCGGCGGCGCTTTTTTAATTGAAAATCTCTTGGCTGCCGAACCCGGCAGAACCAGGGAGCAAGCCGGATATATGCTTATCGGCATTTTTATTCCGAGCGCTGCTTCAACAACGATTCTGCTATTTCCGGCCCTCTCTATAAGCTCGCCCTTTTTGATACCCGTCTTTCTGGCCGTCTCCTTCGCGATTATCGCGTGGACCATAACAAAATATGAATTATTCGAGGTCAGCCCCGAAAAAGCCGTGGACAAGATAATCACGACGATGACGGATTCGCTATTTGTCGTCGATGACAGGAAAAACATCTCGTTTGCGAATCGGGCCGCCGTGAAATTACTGGGATATCAAGAAAGCGAGCTTTTAGAGAAGCCGTTTTGTGAAGTCATCGCGGACAAAGACCTGCTCGCTCAGTTCGGTCGCGCCGGCTTCGACGACGCTATGATAGTCGCCGATTATGAAGCCGCGTTTCGAACCAAACAAAACGAAGTGGTCCGGACCCTTTTTTCAAGCGCTTTCATTCCTGACAACGCGGGCAAGACCGTCGGAATCGTCGCGGTCGTCAAAGACGTAACCGAGTGGGTAATGGCCCAGGAACGGATCGAGTATTTGATGTACCACGATTTCGGTACGGACCTGCCAAATATTTCTTTGTTGCGAAATCTGTTTAAGCACGCCATGGGATTTGCCGATCGGACCGAAAAGAAACTGGCCCTGGTAGTCATCCGCTTGGGTCAGCTCAAAAGGATAAAAAGCGCGTACGGACACGATTTGGCGGAAGGATTGGTCCGGGAGATCGCCGACAGACTGGCGATCGTCCTGCGCCGGGGCGATGTGATCGGCAGAGCCGGCAGCGATGAACTGGGCATTGTCTTGGGCAACATCGATGAGGTTGAAGATGTGGTCAAGGTCACCAAAAAGGTCCAGGAAATCTTAGCAAAATCCTTCGCCATGAAAGAAAAGGACCTCCGTTTAACAGCCAATATCGGCATCAGCATCTATCCGGACGATGCCGAGGATCTCGATTCGCTCTTTAGAAACGCTGATTCGGCAACCAACCAAGCTGAGCTATTGGGCGCAAATTCACACCAGTTCTTCACTCATGAGCTCAACATTAAGATGAACGAACGGCTGGAGCTGGAGACAGATCTTGCAGCAGGCATAGACAGAGATGAGATCGTGGTCTTCTACCAACCTCACATCGATATCGCCACGGGGCGAATCGTTGGCATGGAAGCTTTGGCGCGCTGGCTTCATCCAAAAAAAGGGATGATCGGCCCCGTCGACTTTATCTCGATAGCCGAGGAGTCGGACTTGATCATCAAGATCGACAAAAATGTACTTCATCAGGCCTGCAAGCAAGCCGGCGCTTGGCAAAAAAAGGGGTTCGGTCCGCTCGTCTTGTCCGTGAACATGTCGGCCCGGGACCTATATGCCGATGAGATAGTTCAATATATCGCGCAGAGCACTAGACTAACCAGCCCGACGATAACCGCGCTTGAAATAGAGCTTACCGAAACCACGATCATGGATAATCTGCCGGTCGCCGCCGCGGTGCTGGAGAACTTGAAGGCCCACGGCGTGAAGATCGCCATCGATGACTTCGGGACCGGCTACTCTTCTCTCTCGATCTTAAGAAACATCCCGCTCGACACGTTGAAAATCGATCGTTCTTTTGTGATGGAAGTGGAGACGAACAAGGACGCGTCGGTGATTACTGAAACCATAATATCTATGGCCCGCGCTATGAAGCTGAAAGTCATAGCCGAAGGGGTCGAAACAAAGGCGCAGGCGGCTTTTTTGCGGGCGCTTGGTTGCCATATCGTACAAGGTTTTTACTATAGCCCGCCGCTGCCGGCCGATCAATTTGAATTGCTGCTGAGAAAGGATTATCTTGCCGAACCCGAAGCGGCCTAAGCGCGTGACCGAGACGAACCGCGGCTGCATTTTTCCGGCGTTTTTAGTCTGGGCTGTCTTCTTGTTCTTGCTCGCTTCCTGCGGGAACAATCTGCGGGACGGCCTGACATACACGGGTTCTTCCACAATTGGCGAGAACATAATCCCACCGGCCTTTAAGGAATTCTCAAAACGGACAGGTGCGCGGACCGGGGCTATCGACGATGCTGGATCCGGAAAAGGGATGGAAGCCATCCTGAGCGGCGAGAGCAAACTGGGCGGGATATCGAGACCGCTGTTACCGGATGAAAAAAGGCTTAGTCTGCACGCGGTGCGGATAGGTTCCGACGGCATTGTCGTCTTTGTCAATCGCAACAATCCTATACGGGAACTTTCGAAACAGCAACTGAAGGCCATCTTTACCGGACGCATCAGAAACTGGAAAGAGGTCGGCGGCCGCGACGAACGCATCGTTGTCGTCACTGAGATACTGGGCGAGCAACGGGCGACGATGTTGGAATTTCAAGAAATCGTCATGGATGGCCTGCCGTATCTTTCCGATAGGCAAGAAGTCGATCGACCCGCGGAGCAAGTTTCTATTCTGCAAAACACGGAAAACGCCGTCATCTCGGTGAGCGCGGCCTTTGCTAAGCCGGGCATCCGGGCCGTCTCGATAAACAAGGTCTTTCCTTCAAGAGCAAACATCCGCTCCGGCTCGTATCTGATCACCAGGCCATTGATTCTATTAACTAAAGGTCAACCAAAGGGAGTCGAGAAGAAATTTCTGAATTTTATGCTGTCGCCGCCAGGCCAAAGAATCGTCTCCACAAAATTTGTTCCGAGAAGACCCGACAAGAGAGATTAGCGCAAGCGGCTGTCGGGTTAAATGACGTGCCTTTTGGGGGACCATGCCGGGCGGGAAGATCAAGGAAGCGACTTAAGAAGCTTTAATCCGCCTAGCGAAGCTATTGCCTCAAAATCCTTGTCAAGGGTGAACAGCAGCAGACCTTTTTCAATGCATGTTGAAGCTATTAAAAAATCGATCGTTCCCGCTTGAATTCCGTTTTTCCTGCACTTATTCCTAAGTTCCGCCGCGGCGACGTAAGCTTCCCGGCCCAATTCGACGAGCGGAAAAGCAGCCAGATAATCGGCCAAGCGATCAAAAAGGGCTTTGTCGGCAATACCTGAAAGAATCTCCTGTAAAATGACGCCAAGCAAAAATATCTGTTCGCCGCCGTCGATCAATGAACGCAGTTTGTCGGCGGCCTCATTGGCGGAGTTTTGTTTTCGCCTTAGCGCCATCGACCAGACCGACGTGTCGACCAGAATCCTCAACGCCGGCGTCTTTCCGATTTATAATCATAGCCCTTTTCGTAAACGACCTGGCCAAACAGAGAGACGATTTCCAGCTGCTTGCGCCGTTGAACATATTCTAAAAGCGCCTCATTAACAGTCTCTTTTTTAGTTTTTTTCCGACCCACTTTCTGGGCCTCCACCAAAAGTGTCTGGTCGATATCTAGGTTTGTAGCCATTGTGTATCACCTCACACATTATGTTACACAATAACTCAAATCTAAGCAACCAATTTACAGCACTATCGCGCGGGCCCAGCCGATGCCGGCCTGCTCCATTATCTCGGCCAAAACAGTGCCGGGGTTCCCCACTATAGGCAAAAGGCCCCGATTGGATTAATATCTTAGCAATGGATCTCGGCTCAATAAGGCAAAACATTGGTGCGCGAAGGTATTTCTATACGCTTCACGCACTTGAGCGCTTGGAGCAGCGATTAATTGAACCAAAAGAAATTGAAGAGGCCGCGATCAGTGGGGAAATTATCGAAGAGTACCCAAGTGATAAATACGGACCAAGTTGTTTGATCTATGGAAAAACAAGCGCAAACCGGCATCTACACATACAGTGTTCAGTGGGACCGACAATTTGGATAATTACGACATATGAACCCGATCCGGATGAATGGGTGAACTTTCGCGTTAGGAGATGATATTCTTGGAATGTTTTGTATGCAAAGGTGAACTGAAACACAAGCTAATTAGTCACAACATTCAAACCAAAGATCAATTGGTGGCCTTAAAAAACGTGCCGGCTTTAGTTTGTGACCAATGCGGCGAGGTTTTATTTACGCCCGAGACTGTCGATAGAATCGTGGCCGCCGCCAAGGGGGACTTTGAAACCAAAGAGACCATGACAATCCCTTTAGTTGATTTTGATCAAATTAAAGTCGCCTAGCGGTTCTGCCGCCTTGGCTTCGCCTTGCTTCCCCGCAGCTATTTCTTAACGATTATATCGCCCTTAGTCAAAGTGCCGGACGCAAACGGCAGGCCGTCAACATAGAGCTCAAAGCTATCGACGCCTGCTCCCGGTTTGCCATTGTCAATGGCGATAACCCTAAAGACATGAATATCAGCCTGATGCTCGAATCGGCCGCGTCCCTCGAAGATGGTCATGTTGCCTGAAACGAGCAGCCAGTCAATCCATTCTCCCTCAAACTCGATTTCTTGTTTTTTGCCGTTGGCGCCGATGAATTCTTCCTCATATTCCAGCTTGCCCTTAGGGTAAGGCGATTCGTTTGTGTATTTAACGTTAAAGCCGAATTCGGTCTCCTTAGAACCGACCTTGTTTAGCTTGCCGCTCCCCTTGGCTGAGAGCCCGACGATCGGCTCCCAGACAACATACGGGGAGCCGGCCGAATTAGCCGGCAAGTAATTTTCGTCCCCGGCAAAGACGGCCCTAACCTTATAGACATCCGCGGGAAGATCAACAGTGGCGGTGGTTGTCGCCTGGCCGGAGGCGTCGGTAACGGCGATTGCTGTTTGAGCTGTCAAGGAGCTGTCAATAACAAAGGTGATTATCCGGCCGCTTAAGTCGCCGACCGGTGTGTCGGTCTCAGCCAGCTGCGCTTTTAAAATCACTGTGTGGTGCCTTTGGGTGATGGCGTCACCTTGGTAACTCGCCGTCAAGGTTTCGCGCCGGATATCAAAAACGGACGTCATCATCGACGGCAGGTGTTCGCTGTCGCCGGCAAAACTGATATCCAAGGTCTTGGCGCCAGCCGGCTGGTCGAGTTTAACAAGGGTTTCAGCGCCACCCAATATGTCAGTTTCGGCGGTCACCTCTTGCCCGCCTAGAGCAAACCGAATCGTCTTGCCCATGAGCGGCAAGCCGTTCTCGTCGATTAGACTTGCTTTTAGGCGTACCAAACCGGAGTAATCGCCGGTGACATCGCCTGTATAGTTCAGCCGGGTCGGTATTACTGTCCTGACCGAAATTGCGTTGCTGGCACCCGAGTAATTGTCGGCGAGATCGTAAGCCTTAACATAGTAATGATAGCCGGCACCCGGCTCAAGGTCCCCGAAAGTATGTGTCGTCCGCGAGGTCTCCGCCAGCAGCTCGTCTGTTTCGGCATTGAAAACCTTGTAGCCGGCGACCCCGCTGCCGATATCCGCGCTTTCGGTCCAGGAGAGGGCGATCTCATTGGAACTAGCCGCCGCTCCGGAAAGAACCGGCGCGGTCGGCGGTTGGTTCTCTTTAAGCTGAACGTCCAGATCAGTGACAGGCGGCGGCACAGTCGCCCCCCGACTCTCTACGATCTCAAAGTAACCGCCTTTTTGCACGCTGACATAATAGGTGCCCGGCGCCACATCCCAGCCATAGTATCCATCACTCAGAGTATACTGAGGGTTGGCGAAAGGCTGCATCAGCATTGAGTTACTGCCCACGGCTGGGTCAAGGAATTCGAACTCCCCTGTTTCCGGGTTGAGGCGGTGAAGTGTCACCACAGCCCCCTCGATTGGGGCCCCGGTAAACTGGTCGGTAACGTAACCCGAGGGGTCGATAAGCTGGATCCGCCCAATTACTTGCTCAAGACGCCCTTGTTCAGGACTTTCGACGATCAGCGTAATGTCGCCGCGGGTTACATTGGCGACCGGGGCCGCCCAGTGGTTGCTGCCGGCTGGGACATTGCTTAACGTTATTGTGGTTGGAACGCCGGCGATCGGCACAACCCCCACCACTGAAACGGCCGTGACCGACACATCTGCTGAAATAGTGAAACTGCGATTCCCGCCAAATAAAGTCACTACTCGCTCGCCGTTCTGAATGGAATCAGAGTTACCCAGATCAATGTTGGTGACGATTGGCTGCAAAACGATTGAGTCAGAAACCGGCGTCGAAAGATTCCCGGCTGAGTCTTTAAACTGCGCCCAAACCGTGTGCTCTCCCGCACCGCCCCGAAGCATCCAGTTCTTGGCGGTTCGATAGGGTTCCCAATTGCTCCACACTGCTACGTCTTCGTTGCGAAACCGCATTTCGATCGCTCCGCCGACATTGTCATCGGTGGCTTCGGGCCGAAGACTCACTTCACTAAATGTCGCGGTCGCGCTTTCATTGTTAATCGCGATAGCGCCGGACGGCGGTATCGTATCAGCCGTTACGGTGAAATCGGCTCGCTGCGCGTAGGTCCCTACATCCAGCAGATCGGCGTCGCCGTAGTCAGACTTGTCCCCCCACCATTCCGAGAGATAGCCGTTTGGCGGGACCACCCGAACTTTGTAGGCGCCCGCCGCCAGGTCTTGATGGGTGAAGGTGTAGTTGCCGTTCTCGTCTGTCCGGGTCCAGTGGTCTGCCCATTGAGCTTCAAAGACACCTGTTTGGCCGCGCTGCCAGTAAGAGTCGTAGACGTCGGTCCGGTAAGCTAGAATCATCGCATTCCCTAATGGTCGTCCCTCGTCTGAAACTACTTGACCGCCAAGAGTCGGGTCGTGCGTCGTGGCCGAGGCCACACTCGACCAACTTGACTCCATGTTCCAGCTATACGCCTTGACGCGGTAGTGATAAGCAGTCGATGGCGCCAAGCCGCCGTCCACATACGAAGTCGTGTCGGCGCCGACGCTTGCTATCGGTTCCCAGACCCCGCTTAAGGCGGTGCGCCTCTGTACCTGGAAGCCCTCTTCACTGACAGCGTCGTCTTGCCAGGAAAGATTTAGCTCCGTGTCGGAGACAGTTGTCGCCGCGACATTGGCGGGTGTCGGATGCCGCAGCCCGGGAACAGGGGAAAGGCTAAATTTTTGAATGCGATGGTTAGCGCTATCAGCCACATAGACGTTGCCCGCGGAATCCACACCAACGCCCTGCGGGGTGTCAAACTGACCATCCCCTGTCCCGTAGCCGCCCCACTTGGTGACAAAAGCGCCGTCGGTGGTAAACTTCTGGATGCGGTTGTTGCCTGCTTCGACCACATAGACATTGCCGGCGGAATCAACAGCCAAGCCTTCCGGGATGAAAAGCTCGCCATCGCCGGAGCCGGGGCTCCCCCATTTGGTAACAAACACCCCGTCCGAGGTGAACTTCTGGATGCGGTGGTTGCCGCTTTCCGGTACATAGACATTGCCGGCGGAATCGACGGCTATGCCGCCGGGATAAAAAAACTCGCCATCGCCTGACCCGGGGGTGCCCCATTTAGCGATAAACGTGCCATCTAAGGTGAACTTTTGGATGCGGTTGTTGCCGCTTTCAGCTACATAGACATTGCCGGCGGAATCAACGGCTATGCCCTCAGGGTAATCGAACTCGCCCTCGCCCGAGCCATAGCGCCCCCATTTAGAAATAAATGTGCCATCAGGGGAGAATTTCTGGACACGGTGGTTCCATGTGTCGGCGACATAGACGTTACCGGCTGGGTCGACTGCGATACCGTAAGGCGCGTCAAACTGCCCGTTGGCCGAGCCGTAGCTGCCCCAACTCCTGACGAACGTGCCGTCGTCAGTGAATTTCTGGATGCGGTGGTTATAAGTGTCGGCGACATAGGCATTGCCGGCAGCATCTACCGCGACCGTCTGCGGGCCGTTAAACTCCCCGGCGCCGCTGCCCCCCACGCCCCATTTAGCGATCAGCGTTCCGGCGGCAGCGAACTTTTGGATGCGATTATTACCTGTGTCTGCCACATAAACATTCCCGGCTTGATCAACAGTGAGGCCATCGACGGTGCTGAGCTGACCGTCGCCTGTCCCATAGCTGCCCCACTTGGTGACAAAGGCGCCGTCTGAGGTGAACTTCTGAATACGGTAGTTGACGGTATCGGCTACATAGACGTCCCCTGACGAATCAACGGCTATGCCGTATGGAGAGCTGAATTGGCCGTCACCGTCGCCATAGCTGCCCCATTTGGTAACAAACACCCCATCTGAGGTGAATTTTTGGATGCGGTGGTTGCCGTGCTCGACGACATAGACATTGCCGGGGGCGTCGACAGCGATGCCCTCCGGGTAATTGAATTGGCCGTCGCCGTCGCCGAAGCTGCCCCATTTAGTAATAAACGCGCCGTCGGCGGTGAACTTTTGGATGCGGTGGTTGCCGCTTTCAACGACATAGACATTGCCGGCGGCGTCGACGGCGATTTCTCGAGGCCAATTGAATTGGCCGTCGCCGTCGCCGTAGCTGCCCCATTTAGTGATAAACGCGCCGTCAGCGGTGAACTTCTGGATGCGGTGGTTGTAAGTGTCGGCTACATAGACGTTGCCGGCGGCGTCAAAAGCGATACTCATGGGGTAACTAAACTGGCCGTCACCCGAGCCGGAGGTCCCCCATTTAGTGATCAACGTGCCGTCGGCGGTGAACTTTTGGATGCGGTCGTTGTCGGCTACATAGACATTGCCGGCGGCGTCGACGGCCGCCCCGTACGGACTTTGGAAATGCCAAGCGGGGCTTGGCCATTTGGCGTCAAATAGATAAGTTTCAGAGGGGGCGGAAACGCTAAACTCCTGACTGCTTGTGTCTCCTACTTGGCCGGCAACATCGACGGAGTAGTAGTAGAGCGTATGCCTGCCTTCCAACCCATACAACGAGCCCGGATACTCTGTCCAGCCATCCGCGGCAGTTGAATCCCACTGATAGTAAATCACCCCCGGATCGTTCGCGGACAGAGTAATCTTTGGGGTTAATTTAAACCACCCGTTTTCACCGTCAGGGGCCGCCGGAACAGTTGAAATACTCGTTATCGGAGGCTGGGTGTCAACTTTGACTAGGTGGCCCCCCTGGGGCGGCTCAACATTGCCTAAACTATCAATGGAGCGATAGTAAATCTTGTGCGCGCCCTCCGGAGCATTGATAGGCCCCGAATAATCAAGCCAGCCGCCCGAGGATGTTGAATCCCACTGATAATATATACTTGCCCCCGGTTCCCGAGCGGCTAATGTGATTGTCGGCGCAGTCTTGAACCAATTGCTGTCACCATCTGGTGCTGATGGATTAACGGAAACCAAAGTCGTTGGCGATGTTAAGGCAAGCCCAAGCTTTTGAACACGATAATTGCCAGAATCAGCAACATAAACATTGCCTTCAGGATCTAAGGTTATGCCAAATGGGTAGCTAAAGTCCCCGTCACCAGCGCCAGTACGGCCCCACTGGGAAACAAAGGCGCCGTCTACACTAAATTTTTGAATTCGGCCAGCATATATTTCAGTGACATAGACGTTTCCAAACGAATCCACGGCGACCCCCCTGGGATCAGAAAACCCACCATTGCCAGAGTCAATGCCGTACCATTTGGTAACATAGGAACCTTCTGAGGTAAATTCTTGGATACGGTTGTTGCCGCTGTCGGCCACGAAGACATTTCCAACTGAATCAACCGCTATGCCAGAGGGCCACCAAAACTCGCCATCGCCTGAGCCAGAACTACCCCACTTGGTGATAAAGGCGCCATCCGCGGTAAACTTTTGGATACGGTTATTATCACGGTCAGCGACATAAACATCGCCAAAACGATCGACCGCTATCCCGCCAGTCCCTGATAACTGGCCATCCCCCGTGCCGGCACTACCCCACTTGGTGATAAAGGCGCCATCCGCGGTAAACTTTTGAACACGGTAATTATAAAAGTCTGAGACATAAACATTCCCAAAGGCATCAACGGCAACGCCGTTTGGCGAGTTAAACTGACCGTCACTTGAGCCGTAGCTACCCCACTTGGTGATAAAGGCGCCATTGTAAGTAAACTTTTGTACCCGCTGATTTTCATCGTCCACGACATAAACGCTGCCGGAAGAATCAGCGGCGATAGCGCCTACAGATTCAAATTCACCGTCGTCGCTGCCCCGGTTTCCCCATTTAGCAACAAGCGTTCCGCCGGCGGTGAACTTTTGAATGCGATTATTGCTGAGATCGGCCACATCCACATTTCCGACATTATCAACGTCTACACCCTGCGGGTTTCTGAATTGCCCGCCCCCGGTGCCATAACTGCCCCACTTGGTGAGAAAAGCGCCGTCGTCGGTGAACTTCTGGATGCGATTATTGCCGCGATCGGCGACATAGACATTGCCTGCGGAATCCACACCGACGCCCTGGGGGGAACTGAAGTGACCATCGCCTGTCCCGTAGCCGCCCCACTTGGCGATGAAAGCGCCGTCTGAGGTAAACTTTTGGATGCGGTTATTGCCGGCTTCGGCGACATAGACATTGCTGTCGGAATCAACAGCCAAGCCCTCTGGGGTGTTAAGCTTGCCATCGCCTGTCCCGTAGCCGCCCCACTTGGCGATGAAAGCGCCGTCTGAGGTAAACTTTTGGATGCGGTGGTTGCCGCTTTCCGGCACATAGACATTGCCGGCGGAATCGACGGCTATGCCGCCGGGATAAAAAAACTGGCCGTCAGCGGTGCCATAGCTGCCCCATTTAGTAATAAACGTGCCATCTGAGGTGAACTTCTGGATGCGGTGGTTGCCGCTTTCAGCGACATAGACATTGCCGGCGGAATCAATGGCTATGCCCTCAGGGTAATCGAACTCGCCATCGCCTGAGCCATTGCGCCCCCATGTTGCGACAAAGGCGCCATCAGCGGAGAACTTTTGGATACGGTGGTTGTGAGTGTCGGCGACATAGACATTTCCGTCTGGGTCGACAGCCATATCATACGGACTAGAGAACGACCAAACAGGACTTGGCCATTTTGCCGCAAAGTTGTAGGTTTCAGCCGCGCCTGAAATGCTAGGGTTAAGCAGGAGAATCAGCGAGCATAACATGAAAACAAGCAGAAAACTGGCAGGTACACATACGCGATGTCGTTGCATCGACCTAATCATGGTTTTGCACCTCTTCCTGACTCGGGGTCAAATACAGTGCTATGGTCTTCGTGGGAAAAGAGAATAGGGAGGCAATTGTTAATGTAGTCCTGCTTGCTGACGCTTGTCAAGCGCTCGTATGTTTGGCCGATTGAATCCGCGCGTTGAGGTGGACGTTGGCAAGCGGCTCTTAGCCGGCCACGTCTGTGAACGCTCTGTTCCGGGATTGTCTTTTTACAGCACTATCGCGCGGGCCCAGCCGATGCCGGCCTGCTCCATGATCTCGGTTAAGACGGTGGCGGGGATGGGGCTGTCGATGTTGACGCCCATGACGGCTTCGCCGTGGATCTTTTTGCGGCCGACCTGCATGCTGGCGATGTTGATGTTTTCGCGGCCGCAGATGGTGCCGACCTTGCCGATCATGCCGGGGACGTCCTTATACCGGAAGAACGCCATGTATTTGGAGGGCGCCATGTCGATCTCGAACTCGAACATCTTAACGAAGCGCGGCTCGTCTTTCTTGCCTATCAAGGTGCCGGCGACGGAGACGGAATGACTGTTGGAGATGGACCGGACGGTGATCAAGTTAATATAATCTTTGGTGGCCGCCTGGGTCGATTCCTTTATCCCGATGCCCCGCTCTTCCGCGATAACCATGGCGTTGACAAAATTGACCGGTTCGCTGACGACGGACTGAAAAGCGCCCATCAGCACCGCTGAAGTCAGTAACCTGGTATCGAGCTCGGCGATGTGACCGTAATATTCGACCTCCAACTGCTCCAACTGGCCCTCGACCATCTGGACCAAGACCTTGCCGAGTTGCTGACAGAGAGGCAGAAACGGCTGGAGTTTTTCAGCGATGTCGGCCGGGATAGGCGCGATATTGACGGCGTTGCTGACAAATTCGCCCTTTAGGGCCGCCGCCACCTGCTCGGCGATCATCACGCCGGCTTTATCCTGGGCCTCGGTCGTCGAAGCGCCCAGATGAGGCGTGGCCACAACCTGATCGAAAGCGAAGAGCGGGCTGTCGGTGCAGGGTTCCTTGGGATAGACATCGACGCCGATGCTGGCCACTTTGCCGCTCTTGAGCGCGGCTACCAGCGCGTCTTCATCATAGATGCCGCCGCGAGCCGTATTTATCAGCCTGATGCCGTCTTTCATGGCGGCGAATTCTTTTGCCCCGAACATGCCGATCGTCTCGGCAGTTTTTGGCAGATGGACGGTGAGGAAATCGGAGACCGCCAGGATCGATTCCAGTTTATCGGCCCGGTCGATACCCAGCTGGACATACCGTTCCTTGGAGACATAAGGGTCGAAGCCGATGACCTTCATCCCCAGGCCCTGGGCGCGCGAGGCCACCAAAGTACCGATGCGGCCCATGCCGATGATGCCCAAAGTCTTATCGAGAACCTCGACGCCTTCGAACTTGCTCCGCTCCCACTTGCCGCTCTTAAGCGATGCGCTGGCTTGGGGGATATTCCGGCTCTGGGCCAGAAGCAGAGCGATCGTATGCTCCGCAGCCGAGACGATGTTGCTCTGCGGGGCGTTGGCGACGATGATGCCGCGTTTAGTGGCCGCCTCGACATCGACATTATCGACCCCGATGCCCGCCCGACCGACGACCTTGAGTTTGTCCGCCTTAGCTATCAACGCGGCATCCACCTGCGTGGCGCTTCGCACTATCAGAGCGTCGTAATCGCCAATTTTGGCTTCGAGCTCATCCCTGTCCCAATCGACGCCGATATCGACATCGTAATCTTTCTTTAGCAGGTCAACGCCGCTCTCTGCGATTTTTTCTTTGACTAGCACACGTGGTTTCATTGTCTCTCCATAAACACTTTCTCAGCCGCGCTCACGCCGCTGCCGGCTTGAAATTTGTATCCCAGTTCGGTCAGGGTCATCTCCAGACCGGCCAAGGTGGTCATAATATCGAAGCGGTCGAAATAACCGAGATGGCCGATGCGGAATATCTTGCCGACCAGGTGGTCTTGGCCGCCGGCGATAGTGATGCCGTACTTGGCGCTCATCGTCTTGACCAGCGCCTTGCCATCGATGCCTTCGGGCACCCAGACCGGCGTGACCGCGTTGCCCCGCCCTTCGGGAGGTGCGAATAATTTCAGTCCCATCGCCTCGGCCCCCGCGCGCGCGGCGGCCGCCAGCTCGCCGTGGCGCTTGATAATATTTTCCAGGCCCTCTTCGCGCATCAACTTGAGCGCCTCGCCCAGCCCGATTATCAAAGAGACCGGCGGGGTAAACGGCGTCGTCGACTTAGCCAACGATTTGCGCGCTTTCTCCCAGCTGAAATAGAACTTCGGCAGGGTCGATTTTTCAGCCGCCGCCAAAGCTTTGTCGCTTACCGAAACGCAGGCCAGCCCCGGCGGCAGCATCAGACCCTTCTGCGAACCGGTCATAACAACGTCGAGATGCCAGTCGTCGGTTTTCAGCTCGACCGCGCCGATGCCGGTTATCGAATCGACGACCAGGACCGCTTGGTGGTCTTTGACTATCTCGCCTATAGCCCGCACATCATTGAGAACCCCCGTGGATGTCTCGCTTTGAACGACTAAGACACCCTTAATATTAGGGTCGGCCGCCAGCGTCAACTCAACATCGGCCGGTTTGACGACCCGGTCCCATTCGTATTCCAGTTTCAAGGCATCCAGGCCATACGCTTCAGAGAGCTTAATAAACCGCTCGCCGAACTTGCCGTTGGAGCAGACGATAACTTTGTCGCCGGCGGAAAACAGGTTGACGACCGCGGATTCCATGACGCCCGTCCCCGAGGCCGCGAATATCAGCACATCGTTCTTGGTCTGGAAGATATATTTCAGGTCCTCGACCGCGGCCGTTAAGATATCGGAAAATTCCTTGGTGCGATGGTGGATCATCGGCCGGGCCTGCGCCAGCAAAACTTCCGCCGGGACCGGAGTCGGCCCGGGGGTCATTAAATAGCGCTTACGCATCCGCGCCGTCTTTCTTGTTTATCCAGCTCATCATCGACCGCAACTGGCGGCCGACTTTCTCAACCAGGTGGTTGGCGTCACGTTTGCGGACAGCATTAAAGACGGGCCGGCCGGCCTGATTTTCCAGGATCCATTCCCTGGCGAATTCGCCGGATTGGATTTCGCCGAGTATATCTTCCATCGTCTCTCGAGTGTATTCGTCGATGATCCGCGGACCGCGGGTTAAGTCGCCGTATTCGGCGGTGTCGCTGATCGAATCGCGCATACCCGTTATGCCTTTTTCGTGAATCAGATCGACGATAAGCTTGACCTCATGGACGCATTCGAAATAAGCGATTTCCGGCTGGTAACCGGCATCGACCAGAGTGTCGAATCCGGCGCGGATCAGTTCGGACAGGCCGCCGCAGAGTACCACTTGCTCGCCGAAAAGGTCGGTCTCGGTTTCTTCCTGGAAAGTCGTCTCTAATACCCCCGCGCGCGCCGCGCCGATGCTGTCGGCGTAAGCCAGGCCGAGAGCATGGGCTTTGCCGGTCGCGTCCTGATGAACGGCGATCAACCCCGGCACGCCGCCGCCTTCGGTGTAGACCCGGCGGACCAGATGTCCGGGACCTTTGGGCGCCACCATCAGGACATCGATATCCGGTTTCGGGACTATCTGGCCGAAGTGGATATTGAAGCCGTGAGCGAATATCAAGGCGTCACCCGGCTTCAGGTTCGGTTCGACCGATTCATAATAGACTTCTTTTTGCGTCTGGTCGGGAACGAGCATTACGATGACATCCGCCCGCGCGACCGCCGTGCCGGGATCGGTCACTTCGAGCCCGGCTTTTTGCGCCCGCAGCCAGGAATCCCCTTGTCTTAAGCCCACGACGACACTGTGGCCGCTCTCTTTGGAATTGAGTGCATGCGCGTGACCTTGGCTGCCGTACCCCAGAACCGCTATCTTTTTGCCGGCCAGCGCCCCCCGGTCGACATCTTTCTCATAATAGATCTTAGCCATTTATATCTCCTCACTCCTCACTCTTCCCTCTTCACTCTTCTTTTGCGCCTCTACCAAGCGCTATCTTGCCGGTCCGGGCCAGCTCGGTTATGCCGTAAGGCCGCAGTAAGTCCTCGATGGCCGCCAGTTTATCGGCGGTCCCGGTCACTTCCAGGGTCAAACTGGCCCGGCTGACATCGACTATGTTGGACCGGAAAATATTCGCTATCTCGATTATCTCGGCGCGGTTGTCCGCGGATGCCTTCACTTTTATCAGGAGCAGCTCGCGCCCGACGGAATTACGCGGGTCGAGATCGCTGATCTTGATGACGTTTATCAACTTATGAAGCTGCTTGGTCACCTGTTCCAGCGAATGTTCCTCGGCATCGACAACGATGGTCATGCGCGACAACGCCGGATCTTCCGTCTGCCCGACCGCCAGGCTGTCGATATTGAACCCGCGCCGGCTAAAGAGGCCGGCCACGCGCGCCAGAACTCCGGCTTTATTTTCAACTAGGACTGATAGAGTATGCTTCATTCCAGCTCCGCTTCGAGCATCTCCGTAATCGCGGCCCCCGGGGCCACCATCGGAAATACCTTCTCTTCCCGGTTGACGATGAAGTCGATAAGGACGACGGCCGGGTCTTTGATGGCCGCCTTTATCGCCGGGGCGACTTCCGCGGGCTTGGTCACGCGCACCCCTTTAGCGCCGTAAGCTTCGGCCAACAGCACGAAGTCAGGCCGGTAGCGCGGGCAATCTTGTGTCGGCGAACTGCACGCCGGCGGGCAAGTGTAGTCCTGCATCAAGCAACTGTGCGAATATTTATGGCCGTGAAAAAGTTCCTGCCATTGGCGGACCATCCCTAGGAAACCATTATTTAGAATAGCGATATTAATCGGCAGCCGGTTTATGACGGCGGTGGCCAGGTCTTGGCTGACCATCTGGAAACTGCCGTCGCCGTCGATATCCCAGACAGTCGAATCGGCCTTGCCGAACTGGGCCCCGATAGCCGAGGGCAAACCGAAGCCCATCGTCCCCAAGCCCCCTGACGAGATGAACGTCCGCGGCCGGCGAGCGTTAAAATACTGGGCCGCCCACATCTGGTTCTGGCCGACGCCGGTGGTGAGGACCGTATCCTTGCCCGCGGACAGCGCCGATATCTGCTCGACCACATATTGCGGCCGCAGAATATCATCGCTCTTACTGTAGGCCAGCGGATGCGCCTTGCGCCACTTATCGATCTGGGCCAGCCAGGGCTTGTGGTCGATTTTGTCTTTTTCAGCCAGCTTCTTCACTTCATCGGTGAGCGCCTTGATAACGGCCTTAGCGTCGCCGACTATCGGTATCTTGGCCGGGACATTCTTGCTTATCTCGGCCGGGTCGATATCCGCGTGGATGACCTTTATACCCGGCGCGAACTCGGCCAGCTTACCCGTGACCCGGTCGTCAAAGCGGACACCCAGGGCGATTATCAAATCCGTCTCGCTGACGGCCTTGTTGGCATACCAAGTGCCGTGCATGCCGAGCATGCCTAAGTTAAGTTTATGGTCGCCCGGGATGGCGCCGATGCCGAGCAGTGTCGTTGTCACCGGTATCCGGGCAAATTCGGCCAGGGCCTGCAAATCGCTTGAGGCGTTGGCGCTGATAACCCCGCCGCCGCAATATATCAGCGGCCGCTTTGAGTCGACGATCGTCCTGGCCGCCTGCTTCACTTGCTTCGGATGGCCTTTGATCGTCGGCTTATAACCGGGCAGATCGACCGTTTCCGGATATTTGTAGTCTATTTCCGCCATCGCGACGTCTTTGGGAATGTCGATGAGGACCGGGCCCGGCCGGCCGGTGGAGGCTATATAGAATGCCTCTTTGATCGCGCGCGGCAGGTCGCGAACGTCCTTAATCAGATAACTGTGTTTGACTATCGGCAGTGTGATGCCGGTGATATCGGCTTCCTGAAACGCGTCGGTGCCGATGACCGGTGTCGCCACCTGGCCCGTGAGCGCTACCATCGGGATTGAATCCATGTAGGCGTTGGCGATGCCGGTCACCAGATTGGTAGCGCCCGGCCCGGAAGTGGCGATGCAGACGCCGACCTTGCCCGTCGCCCGGGCGTAGCCGTCGGCGGCGTGGGCCGCGCATTGTTCGTGGCGCATCAATATATGTCTTATCTTCTTATGGCCGTAAAGCGCTTCGTAGATGGGGAGCAAGACCCCGCCGGGAATGCCGAAGACGATATCGACGCCTTCGTTTTCCAAGCTTCTAAGCAGCGCTTCGGCTCCCGTGATTTTCATTCCAATATCGCTCCCTTAGCGGCCGAAGAGACGACCCTGGCATACCGGGCCAAGTATCCTTTGGTTATCTTGGGCGCCGGCGGCTGCCAATCCACAGCCCTGGATGCCAGTTCGCCTTCGCTTACCCGCGCATCCAGCTTTCTGGCCGGTATATCGATCTCAATTATATCCCCGTCTTTAATATAGGCAATCGGTCCGCCTTCCGCGGCTTCCGGCGAGACATGGCCGATGGCCGCCCCCCGGGTGCCGCCGGAAAACCGGCCGTCGGTTATCAGCGCCACTTCCCCGTCGAGCCCCATCCCCGCCAACGCCGAGGTGAGCGTCAGCATCTCGCGCATGCCGGGGCCGCCTTTAGGCCCTTCGTACCGGACGACGATGACGTCGCCGCCCCGGACCACACCGGCCATTATCGCTTCCGCGGCGGCTTCTTCCGTATCGAAGACCCGGGCCGCCCCGGTATGTTTTAGCATCTCCGGCCGGACAGCCGCCTGCTTGACTATCGCCCCGTCGGGCGCCAGGTTGCCTCTTAAGATGGCCAGGCCGCCGGTGGCTTGATATGCATTTTTGATATCTCTTATAACCAGAGCGTTCTTATTCCGGGCCGCCGCGACTATATCGCGGACGGAACCGGCCACCGTCCGGGCGTCCAGGTCGATCAAATCATTCGCAGCCAGCTCGGCCATGACGGCCGGAATGCCGCCGGCGGCATCCAAATCCTGAAGATGGTCACGACCCGCCGGGCTGATGCGGCATAGGTTCGGTGTCGACGCCGATATGGAATCGACCAGATCCAGACTGAAATCCAGCCCCAGCTCGTTGACTATGGCCGGCAGGTGCAAAATGGTATTTGAAGAACCGCCGATGGCCATATCGACAGCCAGCGCGTTCTTCACCGAAGCCGCCGTGATCAGCGATGACGGCTTAATATCTCCGGCTATGAGCGCCATAATCCGTTTGCCGGCTTCTTTTGCCAAGCGGATGCGCGCGGAATAGACCGCCGGGATAGTGCCGTTGCCCGGCAGGGCCAGACCGATCGCTTCAGTCAGGCAGTTCATCGAGTTGGCGGTGAAAAGGCCGGAACACGACCCGCAACCGGGGCAAGCCACTTCAGCCAGAGCTTCCAGGTTGTCTTCGCTTATCTTACCGGCTTTGGCCTGACCGACAGCTTCGAAGACGGAGATCAAGTCGACCGCCTTGCCCTCGTATTCCCCGGCCAGCATCGGCCCGCCGCTGATAAAGATGGACGGCGCGTCGACCCGGCAGGCCGCCATCAACATCCCCGGCACGATCTTATCGCAGTTGGGGATGAAAACCGCCCCGTCGAACCGGTGGGCTTCAAGGACGACTTCGCAACTGTCGGCGATTATTTCCCTGCTGGCCAGCGAATACTTCATCCCCTCGTGGTTCATGGCGATGCCGTCGCAGATACCGATGGTCGAAAACTCCATCGGCGTGCCGCCCGCCATCCGGATGCCCGCTTTAACCGCGTCGGCTATTCTATCCAGATGCTGATGGCCCGGGATTATCTCGTTGGCCGAATTGACGACCGCCACCAGCGGCTGGGATATCTCCTCGTCCGTCAAGCCGAGAGCTTTGAATAATGACCTATGGGGAGCTTTCGCCAACCCTTTTTTCGCCGCGTCGGACTTCATAAAAGACCCACTTGTTAAAATGCCTCCCGTCCCTTGGGGACAAGAGGCGAAGAAAAGCTTGAATAAAATATTTTACCGAAGGCCGGGCTGGAAATCAAGGCCAAACCTACTTATAGATTGGCCTTTGACCGATTAATCGACGAAGGCGTCTTTTAGCAGGATGCTCTGGTGGTCATAGGCTTCGCGCGGGCCGACGCCGTCTTTCATCATGGAAATCTCTTGGGTGATCAAACGGGCCAGATTTAAGGTGTGCGTCTCTTTCTTGCGGACCTCGCGCTGGTAGAGCGGGTGGTCCCGGTTTATGTAAATGATCGTCCCCTCGGTGAAAACCTCGGGGCCGTCGGGGCCGAAGTTGTCGATGCAGCAACTGACCTGGGCGCCGCCCATCTTCAGCTTTTGGACGACGGCATTTGGCGTCAGCTGCTCGACGGCGGCTTTCTTGGGTTTTGGCGCTCGCTCTGTCGGCTCTGGGGCCTTTGGCTTGTCTTCGGCTTCCTTAACGGTGACGGCCCGGCTTTTTGGCTCTTTGGTCTCGGCGGCCGCCTCGTTGCCGGTGCCGCCGTCGCCCGCCAGCGGTGTGGCGCCAAACGGGGACAGATCCGGATGGCGAGTGAGGGCTTTGGCCACCCGCTCCAACGCTTCACGCATCGCCCGCTTGGCCCGGACGCCGGTCTTCTTGCCCGCCAGGTGCGACATCGTTTCCTTGACCACGCTCATGATTTTAGCCATAGCCGTCGCGAAGGCGGCGTATTCGGGCGAATCGGCGATAAAGCCGGTGCGATCGCTGGTGATCGGCAGCCAATCGGCGTGAACTTCGCCGCGGACGCGGGCCAGATCGCGGCCCCAGGTTTCCATGCCGAATAAGTCCCGCTTGATCAGGGCCTGCTTGACCTTCACCTCGACGCCGGGTTCACCGGCGCCGGCCTGGCTGGCGGAGACGATGACTATCTCGCCGGAGACGACGCCGAATTCAGTGCCCTCCATGACCGGAACGCGATGCCCGCTTAAAGAGCGCGGCGCCAGTTTGACGCCGTTTAAATAGACGGCGAAATGCGGGGCCTTTAAGGGCACGCTCTCCATAATCTTTTGTTGGACCAGATCGATATCGAGTTTCTTAAATAGACGGGAAAGAACAACCGTGGTGCCGTCGCCGCGGGCGGCATCGGGCTCGATAAGATCAAGCGGCAGATGCCAATCCGCCTCGATTTCTTGCCATTGGGTCTTGTCGAAAACGACGCGAGCGGCGAAATCGCCCTTTTGGGTGATGACTTCGAAGCGCCGGCAGGCCGAGAGGGTGGCGAATTTGCCGATGCCGAATTGGCCGATGCGATCGCGCTTGAAAACAGGCGACTTGCCATGGACCAGTTTCTCCGGCGAGCCGATCTTGAAATATTGTTCCAGTCCCTTTAAGTCCATCCCGGAACCGTTGTCGGCCACCTCCACCCGGTCGTCGGCGATTGTGACCTTTACATCGCCGGCATCGGCGTCGAAGGCGTTGTTCACCAGCTCGCGCACGAGTTCCAGGCTGCTGCTGTATAGTCTCTCGCCGATGGTGATAAGGTGGCTTTTATCGATTGTTACCGGAAGCGTTGATTTACCAGCCATGTAATCCATTTGTTCTTAAGGTGGGCTTACAAGCGGCAGTTTATCATAAAAAGCCGGAAGAGGGACAGCGCCCATTTTTACCTGCGGCTTCGCCGGCTTAAATGGGCGCTGTCCCTCTTTATCCTCTTATCATTTTATTTACCGATGGCGAGCCAGGAAACGGTGGCGTAGGAGCCAGCGCCGCCCGTCATAACTTTTGCTCTTGCCGTAAACTGTGCCGTTGTCGCGCTCGCAGACAGATTATTTGCTGATGTTCCAGCGATGTCGGTGAAATCTTTAAATGAAACAATCAGAACTGGCGACGATTGAAACGCGGACGCGAAAGAAACTGTCACAGAGTTAATGTATGGTGGCGCTGCTTCGGTGCTTATCGTCGTCTCGCCGCTCTCTATCCGCAACCCCGTCTGGGGCCCGATGACGGCCGCCGGGAAATCGGCCTGGCCGAGCGAGCCATCCGCGATATCGGCCCCGGTCAACGAACCGTCGGCGACTTTGGCGCCGGTAATGGCGTTGGCGGCCACCTCCGCCGCGGTAATAGCGCCGTCCGCGATGTCGGCGCCGGTCAGAGAGTTGTCGACCACCTTAACGGAATTGACTGAATCAGCGGCCAAATCGACCCGGCCGACGCTGCGGTCGACGATTTTTTCGGAATTGACTGCGTTTGACGCCAGCTTCCTGACGGTGACGGATTTATTGTGCAGTTTGAGGCGGGTCACAGAGCCGTTAGCCAGTTTAGGCGTGGTAATGACGCCGTCGCCGATATTCGCCGTTAAGACGTTAAGCGCCGCCAGTTTGTTCAAGGTGATGGTCCGGTCGGCGATCCGGTCGCCGTCGATGGCCCCGTAAGCTATCTTGGTGCGGGTGACGGCCCCATCGGCCAGCTGACCTGAAGTGATCAGCGGCGCCGCCGCCGCGACCGGCATGGCCAACAACGGGACGCCGAAAACGAGAAATACGGTGAGTTTAGCTAAGCCCTTACGCAATTTAACCTCCTGAGGTAGACGACCGCTTGGCGGCAGCATATTATACCTGTCGTATTTAGTCAATTATTTTTTGCGTTTGCGCCGGCCCTGTTTAATCCTATATCCGGCCGGGCAAATGAAAGTCGAAGCGCGTGAGCGGCCTCGTCGGGCTTTCAAGTGCTGAATTCAAACCGACTGGAGGTAAATATAATGGCAATCGAGCGATGGAGTCCTTTTAGGGAATTCTTAAATATCCAAAACGATCTCGACCACGCGTTCAGACGGACGCTGGGGTGGCCGACCCGCAGACCGGGACATATCTGGGCGCCGGCGCTGGAATCGTTCGCCCGGGGGGACGATCTGGTGGTCAGGCTGGAAGTCCCGGGGATCGATCCGGATAAAGTGGAGATATCCGTTAAAGACCATACCCTGAAGATATGGGGGGAGCGCCGCCGGAAAGAGACCGTGAACGATGAAGATTATTACGCGGAAGAATTTGCTTACGGCAGCTTTGAGCGGACATTGACTTTGCCGCGAGAGGCCCGGGTTGAAGATGTGAACGCCACCTACGACCAGGGGGTTTTAGAAGTCGTGGTCCCGCGGGGCGCGGCGGTCGGCGGAGCCCGGAAAGTGCCGGTCGAGGTCCGAAAATAGCCGGCAAAAATATGGCTCAAAAACGTTTAAGCGCCGGATTATGGGTGTATATAATCATTGAGAGTCGGAGATTCATTCTGAAGGGAACCTGAACCGTCACCTTGAACAAGGCTCAGTGATGTCGGGGCGACTCGGGCGAGGATCCGGGACCACCGTAGAGCTGAATGTGTGTAAGTAAGTGGGTCAGATACTCCAGAAAGATTACCGGCTCTCTTTCCTATTCTCCACAATCGACCTCTTTAAAAGCCGGCAAAACTTTATTCATATTCCCTGGTAATTGTGGTGTTTATTTTACGAATAAGTGAATAAGCGCGGGCGCTTGGGAGAAGTATAAAGTAAGAGTCTACAGAAAAGAGGTGAGCGGAGATGACGAAGTTCAATTGGCTTGATTGGACAGCATTTACGCTAGTAATAATCGGCGGCCTCAACTGGGGGTTGATCGGGTTGTTTGGCTTTAACCCGGTCACCGTTATATTCGGAGCGACGCTCTTGGGCCGAACCGTCTTCACGTTAGTCGGTTTGTCGGCTTTATACAGCATCTATGCGCTGACAAAAAGCGGCCCGGCCGCGATGACGGGAGCGACGAGCGAAGAGGAGCGGATGAGGCGCGCCGCTTAAGAACTGTAACCCGTTTTTCATGTCATTTCAGCGCCTGCTCAAAATCCACGCACTCGATCCCTGCCGGAGGTCATTGAAATATGACCCGCTAGCCAATAAAATGGACTCCGGCCAAAACCGGCCTTTGGGGGATCGTCTAGTGGTAGGACGCAAGACTCTGAATCTTGTTGCGAGGGTTCGAATCCTTCTCCCCCAGCGAACTATCTGCAATATCATAACCACAGGTCAAGACCATCAACACAGTTAAGCGCACGCTCTCTACGCTTATGTTAAACTACGACTAGCAAGAACCATGAATAAAAGAATTGAAGTTCAGCGCGAACAATTAATAGCTCTCGCAAAGCGTCACGGCTTGAAAGAGCTGGCTTTTTTTGGCTCCATTTTAAGCGACCAATTTGGGCCGGACAGCGATATTGACGTGCTCATCGAGTTTTTACCAGATGTCAACGCTTCGCTTTATGATCTCGTGGACATAAAAGACGAACTTGAAACATTATTCGCCCGCGAAGTTGATGTAGTGGAAAAGACGGGCTTGCGCAATCCGTTTCGGCGTCACGCTATCCTTTCAAGTTATGAGGTCATCTATGCAGCCTAGCGAGCGCGACGCCGCTTATCTTTGGGACATGCTGGAAGCCGCCCGGAACGTCGCTAATATGGTGGCCGGCAAGACATTTGCCGACTATGAGAATGACTTGGTCTTGCGGTCGGCGATTGAGCGCCAAGTGGAAATTCTAGGCGAGGCCGCCAATCACGTATCGGTTGAGTTCCAAAACGCCCACTCGCAAATCCCTTGGCGGCAGATAATCGGCCAGCGAAACGTGCTGGCCCATGAATACAAAGACATCGCCGCTAAGCTAATCTGGACCGTCGGCACTGAGCGTATCCCCGATTTAGTTAAAGCTCTGGGACCACTCGTCCCGGAGGCGCCGGGGAGTCTTTAGTCGGCATCGGCCGGATCGTAAAGTAAGTTCGAGCTTTATCCACCAGCCCCAGCAGCGCATTTGCGCCACATTGCCGCAAACACAGCCATATCTTGTCCGGCTTTAACAGCTAGGGCCACATTTGAGAGGACGCGATTGCCAACATCGGTAGACCACTTCTCACGCAGCTACGAATTCCCGAACATCCACCTGGACACCGGCTTTAGCGGCGTCTTCCGCGATTCTTAGCAGCCGCGCTGTCGTATTTTCATCAACATATTCTTCACCGCAATTGCCGCACACCATGGCCGGAACCCCTTTAACAACCAGCGTCATGCCTTTTCGCTCCAGAGTGACGGTGGCCATTCCTGCTTGAGTTTCGCCTTCTTTGCAAATCACGCACTTCATTTTTTTCTCCTCTTAAAATCCGGCTCCCATTTGTCATCTTCCGGTTCATATGCAGTTACGACAATGACCGTGGCGGCGGCGTTATCGGCAGTGACCACATGGATAGGTCTTTGGCCGCTCCAACCAAGAATCAGCTTGCTGGGATACGGCGTATCGTCCGGATAATCTTCAATCACTTCACCGTTTCTAATTACCCACTTGACTTGTTCATCCGTAATCTCTCGCTCAAACATTCGCCGGACTGCGTGTATGCGAAAGACCAGTAAATCATCTTGCTCCATAGCCGTATTATAACGTAAAAAGCGAGCGAAGCGCTTTTTGCCGCGATCTTTCTTGGCGATAGAGACAAGGCCGGGATGAGCTCCAAAATGCCGGTCTCTTGAAGAATTTTATACTGTAAAAAGGGGTCAAAAAGCTTAAGGTGTGCAGTATTGAGTGGCGGCCCGAAATAAGAAATAAGTTTGAACTTTTTCCACCAGCCCCAGCTATCAAGACACCTTTTAAAGACGTTCCGCTATCCAGACCTTGATGATGGATTGGCGGGGCACGCCCAGGCTCGACCAGTGCTTATTGGAAATCTTGCCGATAATCAAAAATCTTGGCTCGTCACTCGTTTTAACGGGAATTTCAATTAGATCAGGATCATTCCATAGCGCCTGGGCTTCAAAATAATCGTCCGCCCGGGTTATTTTGCCGGGATCCCGCTGGCCCAAGCCATGCCTTGCCCGCCGCTTTCGGCGTTTTGGGCCAGCGTCGACGGATCCGAATCGACGACCGTGTAGGAGCCGGCCGGAATGTAGGTGTTGGGCTGGGCGTTCCAGTAGACGCCTTGATCGAGCTCGGCTTTCCATGGGCCGTACATCTTAC
>Ga0334722_10000535_pt1 | contig 55016 bp, 49 predicted proteins | sample C3_bottom_MG_FD_207210 | JGI IMG/M metagenome (GOLD analysis project Ga0334722, IMG submission 207210) | Sediment microbial communities from Yellowstone Lake, YNP, Wyoming, USA - C3_bottom | ecosystem: Environmental > Aquatic > Freshwater > Lake > Sediment | place: USA: Wyoming | collected...
GGGCAGCCGCTGTTCCACATCGCGCTGGACTGAAGGGGACGGCATGATCCACAAGGTGCTGATCGCCAACCGGGGAGAGATCGCCGTCCGCATCATCCGGAGCTGCCGCGAGATGGGGATCAAGACGGTCGCGATCTATTCCACCATCGACAAGGACGCCATGCACGTCCGGATGGCCGACCAGTCGGTCTGCGTCGGCCCCCCCGAGAGCTCGGAGAGTTACCTGAACGTCCCCTCCATCCTGAGCGCGGTCGAGATCACCGACGCCGACTCGGTCCACCCGGGATACGGCTTCCTGGCGGAGAATCCGGCGTTCGCCGAAATCTGCGAAAATTACGGCGTGAAGTTCATCGGACCCTCCTCCGAGGCGATCCGCCTGATGGGGGACAAGATCGAGGCGCGGCGGGCGGTCCAGAAAGTGAAGGTTCCCGTCGTTCCGGGGAGCGACAGCGCGATCACGGAGGAGGAGGAGGGGCTCAAGATCTCCAAGGAGATCGGGTTCCCCGTGATCATCAAGGCGGCCGCCGGGGGAGGCGGAAGGGGAATGAAGATCGTCCACAGCCCGGCCTCCTTCATCAACGCATTCCTCACGGCGCAGTCGGAGGCCCTGTCGGCGTTCGGCGTCCCGGACGTCTACATCGAGAAATACTTCGAGCAGTCCCGGCACGTCGAAGTCCAGATCATGGGGGACCGGTTCGGCAACGTGGTCCACCTGGGGGACCGCGACTGCTCGATCCAGCGGCGCCACCAGAAGCTGATCGAGGAGGCGCCCGCGCCGTTCATCCCCGCGCGGATCCGCAACCGCCTCTGGAAGTCGGCCGTGGACGCCGCCGCGGCGGTGGGCTATAACAATGTAGGGACCATCGAATTCCTGTACGTGCCCGACGGGGAATTTTACTTCCTGGAGATGAACACCCGCATCCAGGTGGAGCATCCCGTCTCCGAGGCGATCACGGGGGTCGACATCGTGCGGGAGCAGTTCCGCATCGCGGACGGGAAGAAGCTCCGGTTCGAGCAGAAGGACATCCATTTCCGGGGGCACGCCATCGAGTGCCGCATCAACGCGGAGGACTCCGAGAACTTCATCCCGTCCCCCGGAACGATCCGTTCCTGCCTCTTCCCGGGGGGGTTCGGCGTCCGCGTGGACACCGCGATCTATCCCGGGTACACCATCCCCCCCACTTACGACTCGCTCCTCGGGAAGCTGATCGTTCACGGAGACGACAGGAACGAGGCGATCAGCCGGATGCGCCGGGCGCTGGACGAGCTTCAGATCGAGGGCGTGAAGACCACGACGGACTTTCACAAGAACATGATGAACAATACCGATTTCACCGAGGGACGGCTCTGGACGAACTTCGTGGCGAAGTCCAGGGGCTGAACGCACGGGCGGCCCCCCTGCAAGCGGCGGCCGCGACCCGATGAGGAGCGAATAGCCGGTGGGTTTCATCGATTCCGTCAAGAAGATGTTCTCCACCCGGGAGGCGGAGGACCGGCTGTCGTTGTCGAGACGCGTGCAGGCCGCCCCCCAGGATCCCCAGGGCCGGCAGAAGCTCGGCATCTTCCTTCTCCGCCAGGGGGAAGTGGTGGAGGGGCTTGACCAGCTGGCGCGGGCCGCCGTGATGTACGAAAAGGACGGTTTCGCGGGGAAGGCCGTGGCCGTCCTTCGGCAGATGCTCAAGCACGACCCGACCAACATCGATTTCCTGAGGTGGCTCATCCGGTTGCTCGCGCAGGAAGGGCTCACGGGGGACGCGCACGGGGAGCTGGAGAGCGTGGCCGCCCGCCAGGGCCTGTTCATTTCGGACGATCAGAAAATGGAGTTCTTCCGGCAGGCGGGCGAGAGTCTCCCGCGGTCTCCGATGCCGCCGCTGTACATCGCGGATCTCCTGCGGACCCAGCGGAAATACTACGAAGCGATCAACGAACTGGTGAAAGCCTCGCGCCGGGCCGTCCCCTCGGGGATGGTCCCGGAGTTCGTCGAACGGTTGACCTCGATGATCCTGTCGGCCGGAGATGACGTTAAGATCCTCGAGTCGTGCGGGTTCCTGTGGATGAAAGTCGGAAAGAAATCCGAAGGCGAGGCGCTCCTTTTGCGGGTCATCGCGAAGGCCCGGGAAGAGGGGCGCGTCGAGGACGCCGGGGAGATGAAGCGGGTTCTCGACGCGATCCGGGAAGGGTGGGACGTGGCGGCGTCGGACGCCCTCTCCTTCGCCGACGCGGCGCGGAAAATGGCCGAGCCGAAGGCATCTTCCCCCACCCCTTCGGAAACCGCCGCTCCCGAGCCGATGGAACCTCCGCCGTCCGATGCGGGTTACCGCGAGGAGGACAGTATCGTCCGCGATGCGGTGTCGCGGCTCCAGGCGAAGGTGCGGGAAGAGATCGGAGAATCCGATCCCGACGCTCGGTACAACCTCGGAATCGCCTACAAGGAGATGGGGCTGCTGGACGAGGCGGCCGGAGAATTCACGCTTGCGCGCCAGAGTCCGGAACTGTTCGTGGGCGCTTCCTCCCTGCTCGCGGACACGCTTGCCGCGAAGGGAAATTTTGCGTCGGCCGTCGCGACGCTCGACGAGGTGCTCTCCTCGGGGTCCTTGACGGAAGCGGAAGGCAGGGACGTGCGGTACCACAAGGCGGTGCTGCTGTCGCGCGACGGAAGGGACGAGGAAGCGAAGGAGATTTTCCGGTCGATTTTCGAGGAGGCGCCCCATTACCGGGACGTCGCCTCGCGCGTAGGGCACGACCGACCGTAGGCGCCCCGTTTCTCCGGCCTCGGCGGGGTTGCATTTCCGTTCGGTCCTGTGGTAAACAACGGGAACATGCGGGCGTAATTCAGGGGTAGAATGCAAGCTTCCCAAGCTTGACGTCGCCGGTTCGAATCCGGTCGCCCGCTCCATTCGATGATTTCCGGGAACGCGTCCCGGCGCAAGGAAGAGCCTCTTCTCCCACGGGGAAGGGGCTCTTCGCTTTTCGACGTTTTCCTCTATAATTGGTAGTCATGTCGAGGCGATGGGCGTGGTGGACAGCAGGAGGTCTCCTCCTCCTCGTCGTCCTCCTGGCGTTTGGGGCATGGCGGCTTTCCCGCGAGATCCCCGACCGTCTGCGCAAGGCAGAGGAGGCGATCCGGGAGGAGGCCGCAAGGTACGGACTTCGGGTTTCGTACCGGAACCTCCGGTTCCACCTGTTGTACCCGCACGTCTCGCTGGACAACCTGGTCGTCGTGGACGAGCAGCCGGGAATCGAGCTCCTGCGGGCCGAAAGCGTCGACGTTTCGCTTTCTCCCGGACGCCTGATCTCCGGCGATTCCCCGGTTTCCCGCATCCGCCTCCGGAAGTTCGCCCTGCACGCCGAGGAAGCGGACCGGCCGGTCTTCGACCGGCTGCGCGCGGGCAAGCGGACGGGGCCGATGCCGGAAATCCTTCTCCTCGGGGGAAACGTACGCATCGGGCCGTTCGGACCCCTGAAACGGTGGGAGGCAAGGGTCCCGGAACTGCGCCTCCGCGAGCTGAAATTCCTCGGGACAAGACTATCCCTCCAGGCGGAAGAGGCCTCGGGGGAGATCCTCCTCCCCGGCGCGGGAGCGGCGAAGTGGCCGTTCACCGACCTGGAGGCGGAGCTGTTCGACCAGGAAGGCGTGCTCCGCATCCGGAAAATCCGGGCCTCGGGACCATCCGCCACCGTCAAGATATCGGGTTTCGTGGACCCTGCCCGGAAGACCGGCGACGTGAAATTGTCGGGCGATGTCGACCTGGCCCGCTGGATTTCCGCGGGCGCCCCCTATTCCCTCTGGGTCGGGAAATTCGCGGAAAACGGGAACGTCGATTTTTCCGCCGCGCTGGCGGGGAACCTGGAGGACCCCGCAGGCTCGGGGAGGCTGATCCTCCGCAACGGCCGGTTCCGCGGGAACACGGCGGCGGAGGGGGAGCTTGCCGCGGCGGTGTCGAAGAGGAAAATCCGGGTGGAATCCCTGAAGGGAAAACTCTGGGGAGGGACCCTTTCGGGCAGCGGATCCTATGATCTGTCCTCCGGCCAGGGAGAAGCGAAACTGTCCCTTGCGCGCGCGTTTTTCGGCACGTCTCCATGGAAGGAATGGGGCTTCGCCTGGCGTCCCGCCGGCGCGGGGGACGCGGAAATCGTTCTCTCCGGGAACAGCAGGGAGAGGGTCCATGCGGCGTTCTCCTGGAAGAATCCGGCGGGGCTGGAGCGCGCGGACGGAGGCAAGGGCGCCGGGGCGAATCTCCGTCTTCCGCTTGCCGCAACCGCGACGGCGGACGTTTCGCCCGACGGCCGGATCGCGGTTTCGGCGCTGCAGCTGCGCGCCGGGGATTCGACGCTGTCGGGGGCGGGAGAAGTCTTCCTGCAGGAAAGAAGCTACCGGATGGCGGGGGAGTTCTTCATCCCCAGGGGGAAGGCATCGGATTACGGGTGGGACACTCCCTTGTCCTGGGCAAGCCTCGCCGGCAGATGGGAGGCCGGCGGGCCGGTTGCCCGGCAGCGCGTTTCCGTGCGGTTGGAGGCGCAATCCCTCGCCGCCAGGGCGCTTCCGCCCGTTCCGCTGGTGATCAAGCTGGAGGGGGATCCCGCCGATGCCGTCCATTTCGTGGCGGACATCCCCGCCCCGGTCGCCAAGGCGACAGCCACCGGGACGTTCACCGGCCCCCTGTCCGCCGAGCCCCTTGCGGTCGAGGCGGCCGTTGCGGTGCGCGACATCGATTTCTCCGAGGGCAGCCGCTGGATCACGGCCGTGCTATCCCCCCCGGGGAAGGAACCGACGGCGGCGGCGTGGTATCTTGCGGGGCTGGCCGGATCGGGGACCGGCGACCTGCGGATCTCCATCGCCGGAGAGGCCTATTCCTTCACGGGCTCGCTGCATTCCCCCGAACTTCGGCTCAAGGGGATCAAGGTCCGCGAGGTTTCCCTGGAAGGAGGATGGAGCCGTTCAAGGTCCGAAGAAGCCTGGAAGGCGACCGTCGACGGAAAAATGGAGGAGAGAATGCTCCGGGTGGCGGGGGAAGGGAAAAACGGCTTGGCGGAAATTTCGGGGACGATCGACCAGCTCGACCTCGGCCAGGCGATCTCCCTTTTCGCGCGCGGAGGAGAACCGCGCCTCCAGGGGAAGGCGGGCATCCGGTTTGCGGCGGGGATCTCCGATCGGGGGTGGGAACTGGGCCGTCTATCCGCCTCCGTCTCCCGGCTGTCGATCGACAACGCGGTGCTGGAGGGGGTATCCGCGGAGGGATCCCTCGGCGCCGCCACAGGCCGTTTCCTCCTTTCCTCGCAATCCCCCGCGGTGCGAATGACGGCGGACGTGCGCCGGGGGGGCGAGTGGCCGGTGAGCTTCACCTGCGCCGCCAACGGGGTCCCCACGGACTTCCTCCTCTCCGCCGCGGGGCGGACGGGGCTTGCGTCGGGAGGAACGTGGAGCGCCGAGGCGGAAGGGACCGTTTTGGCGGGCGAGTTTCTCTCGGGGAAGACCTTCCCGCCGGAAGCGGTTTCCGCGCTCCGGTTCTCCCTGTCCGCCGCCGCTCCTTCGGTTTCGGGAGTGGCATTCGAGGAACTGCGCGTGAGCGGGAAAAAGAGCGGGGATGACCTTGCGGGGGAGGTCTGGTCCCGAAACCCGGACACCCGGCTCGCCTTCTCCATCCGCCTGAGGGAACCTTTCGGATTCCGGGTGGAAGGCCCCTACTCCTTCGGGACCGCGGGAAACGGGAAGGGGAAGGAGAAGGAGGAAGGGAAAGCCCGTTTCGCCTTGTCCGGCAGAGCGGAAATCGCCGGGTCGCTCCGGGCCCTCTCGAGCACCACGGGATCTCTCGAAGTCCGCCAGTTCACTTACCGGGACGGCGGCTTCGATCTCACCGGAAAGGAGATCTCGGCGCAGCTGTCCGCGGAGGGGATCCGCTGGGCGGGGGGCACCCTCGCGGGGGCCGGCAACCCCTTGAACGTCTCCGGAAAGGTTTCCTGGAAGGGGGATCTGGACGTCCGCCTGGAGGGAAAGCTGCCGGCGGCCGCGATCCGCCTCGTCACCGACGTCTTCGACCGGCTGGACGGAACGATGCGGCTCGACCTGAGGCTTACCGGAAAGTGGGACGACCCCTCGTTGGTGGGGACCGGCCGCCTCGACGGCGGGGTCTTTTCCTTCCGCGGGTACGCACAGCTGTTCGAGGAGATGCGGGCGGATGCGACCATCAGCCGCGAGAAGCTCATCTTCGATCACTTCGAGGGAAGGAGCGGCGGGGGATATCTCGACGGAAGAGGAGAGCTTCCTCTCCGCTTCGACGCCCACCAGAAGCTGTTCTTCTCGGTGGACTTTTTCGACATGCGGTTTCCCTATCCCGAGGAATTCCGTCCCGTCCTGCAGGGGCACGTGGAGCTCCTGGGCCCCCATGACGATTTCCTCGTGACGGGGGACGTCGAAGTGCAATCCGCGCGGTACACCAAGACGCTCCGCCCGGAAAGGGTGCTCGTCGACTTCCGCAAGCGCCTTGCGGACGTGACCGCGCGCCGGGAAACGTCCGGATTCCGGGTCCGGCTGGATGTCAACGTGATTGCGGACGGGACGATCAAAATAAAAAATAATCTTGCCGACGCGGACGCGAAGGGAGAGTTCAAGGTCGTCGGGGACATCTACCGGGTCATCATTCTCGGGGCCTTCGACGTCAACGAGGGAACCGTCGAATACCAGGGGAACCGTTATGACCTGAAGCGGGTCGGCGTGGAGTTCCAGGATCCGCGGCGAAACAACCCGAGGCTGGATGCCCGCGCGGAAACGAAAAAGGGGAACGTGACGGTCACCGTGAGCGTGACCGGGACGCTCGACAAGTATGAGGTGGACCTTGCGTCGGACCCCCCGCTCAGCAAGAACGACATCGTGAGCCTCCTGTCCCTGGGCGTGACTTCGCAGGTGCTGGCCGGGTCCGAGGGGACCGTTGGTGCGGGGGTGGCCTCCTCTCTCGTGCTCGGCCCTTACAAGGGGAGGTTCGAGGAGGGAATCCGGGGGATCGTGAAGCTGGACAAGTTCGCGATCGAGCCGGCGTTCTCCGCTTCCAGCAAGTCCTTCGAGCCGAAGTTCATCGTCGGCAAGTCCTTCGGGGACCGGTTTTCGGTTTCGGTTTCCACGAGCGTGGGGGTCACCGCCGAGACCAGCGCGATCGCCGAGTACAAGCTTCTGGAGAACGTGTTTCTCTCGGGCGCCTGGGAAAGCGCGACCACCACCACCGAAGGCGACCTGGGCGCCGACGTCAAGATCCGCTACCGTTATCGACAGTTCAAGGATTTCCTGCGTGGCCGCGATTAGGCGGCTCCTGGCGGCAGCGGGGATCCTCCTCGCGGCTTCCCAGGCCTTGGGAGCGGACGTCGCGCCTCCCGGCGAGAGGGGCCCCGTTGTCGCATCGGTGCGTTTCCAGGTTTCCTCTCCCTATCTCATTTCCTATGCCGAGCTTGCCGGCCTCGTCGCGATCCGCCCGGGGGCCCCCCTGACGGAAGAGGCGGTGCGGGATTCCATCCGCGGCCTGTACTCCAAGTCGATCTTCCGGGAGGTCGTCGCCTACGCGCGGGAGACGGAGGGGAAGGCGGACGTCCTTTTCTACCTCCGTCCCTCGCCGGTGATCAGCGAAATCGAGGTGGTGGGGGCGAAGAAGGTGCCCTCCGCGCAGGTATTGGCGGCATCCCGCATCCGGCGCGGAACTTCCCTGGAGGAGCGCGACTTCCGGGAGGCCGAGGAGGCGGTGAAAAAGATTTTGCGGCAGAAGGGGTTCACTTCGCCGACCGTCTCCATTTCCGCCACCTGCAACCTGGAGAACGGCGCCGGGAAGGTTCGGATCGACGTTCGGGAGGGACCTCCCGCCGTGGTGCGCAGCGTCGGCCTGCCGGGGGCGGTTTCCTTTCCGCCGGACAAACTGCGCGACATGCTCGGGTCATCCCCCGGCTCCCCCTTTGATTACGAGCGGTGGGAGGAGGGGATCCGGAAGCTGCGCGTCGCTTACAAGAAATCGGGTTTCCTCACCGTTCACATTTTCGAGGCGGATGTCGCCTGCGAGGGCGGCGAGGGTTTCTGCCTCTCCGCCCGCGTCGAGGAAGGGCCGAGGTACAGCGTGCTGTGGGAAGGGTCGAAGCGGGCCTCGATCCCGAAACTGGAAGAGGCGTGCGGAATCTACGGGGACGAGGAGACGACCGAGGGGGGGCTGGTGCGCGACCTGCGCGACCGCCTGCTTGCTTTCTACCGGGAGCGTGCGTTCTTGCGGGCGGAGGTGGAGGTCGACGTCACGGAAAGAAGCGATGGCCCCCGCCTGCTGAAGATCACGGTGCGGGAAGGCCTGGCAGGCTACCTGAAGAAGATCCGGTTCGCAGGGAATGCGAACCTGTCCGACAAGCAGCTTCGGAAGCAGATAACGTCCGAGGAGAAGGGGATCTTTTCCTTCCTCACGGGCTCGGGGAAGCTTCGCGAGGAGGAGTGGAACGACGACCTGAACGCCCTGATCGGTCTCTACCAGAAGGAGGGGTTCGTTCGCGCCCGTATCGCCGCCGTCGACAACCAATGGGATGAGAGCGGCGGCATCACCGAGACGATCCGCATCGAGGAAGGCGCCCGCTACCGCCTCCGGGAGATCCGGTTCCGCGGAAACGACCATTTCCTACGGAACGAGCTGATGGCTCACGTCGACAACCGGGAGGGGAAATTCGTCAACTACGTGGGGCTCGAGCGGGACCAGGAGGGGATCGCGGCCCATTACCGGGATTCGGGCTATCTGGACGTCCGGATCACGACGCAGCTCCTCTTCGACGAGGGGAAGAATACGACGGTGGCCCAGTTCGACATCGAGGAGGGGCCGCGGTACCGGCTGGGGAAGGTCGTGGTCCAGGGGAACCTGCTGACCGATCCGGCGGTGGTCTTTCGTGAAGTCGGCATCTCCGAGGGGTCGCCTGCCGGGGAGAAGGACCTGCTGAAATTCCAGCATGCGGTCTTTGCGACGGGATTGTACAAGAGCGTACGGATCCAGAAGGTGAGGCGGCCGGCCGAGGGGATCCTGGACCTGGTCGTCGAAGTGGAGGAGACGTTCTTTTTCGAAATCGAGTTCGGAGCGGGGTATGGAACCGACACGGGAATGAGGGGATTCGTCGGCGGCAAAAACAGGAATCTTGACGGGAAGGGGCGGTCGTTCTCGTCCCGCGTTTCCGCCAGCCAGAAGGAGCAGAAGTACATCGGGGACCTGCGGGAGCCCTGGATTTTCGGAAACCGGTGGAAATGGGAGGGCGGCCTCACCGCCTACTACCAGGAGGCGGAACGCATCAGCTTCAGCCTCCGGAAAGCCAGCTTGATCGCGAGCATCACGCAGACCTTCTTCGAGCGGTCCTCCCTGTCCTTCCAGTACGAAGTCTCGCGGGACCACGTCTTCAACGTGGCGGCCGGGGCCATCCTGTCGCCGGAAGACCAGGGGAGCGCCAACATCGCGGCGGTGCGCACGCTCGTCGTCCTCGATTTGCGGGACGACCCCTTCAACCCGCGGCACGGATCGTTCAACTCGGGCACGGCCGAGCTGGCCTCCTACTATTTCGGGTCCGAGGTCGATTACTACAAGCTGGCGGGGCAGTCCAGCTGGTATTTCCCGGTCTTCCGGAAGAACACGTTCGTCGTGTCCGGGCGGGGGGGGTACATACGGCCCCTGCGCGACACGGTGGAGGTGCCGATCCAGAAGCGGTTCTTCCTCGGGGGGCGGACGACGGTCCGCGGGTTCAAGGAGGAATCGCTCGGCCCCCATGCCGCCGACGGAACGGCCATCGGCGGGAATTACATGCTGAACCTCAACACGGAGTTCCGGGTTCCCCTGCAGTACGGCTTCAACGTGGCCCTGTTCGTCGACGCCGGAAGCGTGTGGCTCCATGGAGTCCCGACCGCCCGCTTCGACCTCAGGAAAAGCTCCGGCCTCGGCCTCCGGTACGTGACCCCGATAGGGCCGATCGCCCTGGACTATGGATGGAAGCTCGACCGCCGGGAAGGGGAATCCGCATCCGAGTGGCACTTTACGATCGGGGCCGTCTTCTGACGGCTGCTACGCCAGCGCGGGCACCGCTTCCTTCCTGACCACCCGGGTACCGGCGATCCTGTCGCCGAGCCGCTGCCGTTCGGGGCTGCGGAACAGCGCAACGGTCTCGATGACCAGCCCCAGCGGGAGCAGGTAGGGGACCAGGAACAGGACGTTCCGGAACGAGGAATCCACGAAGGAGATGGTCCGCCCGTCGGTGTGGACGACCCGGATCCCCATCACCTTCTTGCCGATGCTCTGCCCCGAGAAGATACCGTCCCGGAAGACGATGTAGATCATCGACAGGAAGACCCCCCAGAAATGGTAGGTGGCTCCCAGGCCGTAAAACAGGGTGATGAAGAGAATCAGGTCGATCAGGAACGCCAGGGAGCGGGTCTGCCAATCCGCCGGAGAAAATTCTTCCGTCATCCGTGCACCTCGAAAGAAGGGATAAAGGCATTCTAGCCGTTTTCTGCCTTTCTCGTCATGCGGAAATCATGGTAACTTGCACCTGACGCGGGCAAAGCAACGGGGAAAAGGAACCGTCCACTGGAACCGGGGATTCGTTGGAGATTTCCATTCGCGGCCGTGGTGCTGGGAGTGATCGCCTGCACCCTGCTGGCCGGCTTTTTCTTTCCCACGGGGATGGCTTCGGCGGGGTCCGCGCTGTTGCCGGCCGTCCTGGGGGAGCTGCTCGCAGGAGGCGGCCTGTACCTGTTCCTGGAGGTCAAGGTCTTCCGGCCCGCGGATCGCTGGAGAGAGAAGGTTTCCACCGCGGTGACGGATCCGATTCCCGCCGAGGCGGGCATTCTCAGTCCTCTCGCCGCGGTTGCGGCGGAGAGATACGGACGGGCGCTCGTGGAGCTGGAACGGGGAATCGGCGAGAGGGAGGAAAAGCTTCGCCAGGTCGAGACGCTCCGGCGCGACCTGGAAGAGACCAAGGTCCATCTCGAAGCCAAGATCCAGGACCTTCGCACCATCTACGAGGTGTCCACCGCGATCGCCGGGACTCTCGACGCCGAGGAGCTCTTCCGGATTCTCCCTGAACGGGTCATGCGGACCCTGGGGCTCAACGACTTCTGCATCCTTCTCTACAACCCCGACACCCGGATGCTTACCTGCCGGGCGGGCGCAGGGAAGGCCTCGGACCTTGCCGGGGATTTCGAGATCGCCTCCGGCGAAGGCGTTTCGGGAAGGGTGTTCGAGACGGGGGAGCCGGTTTATCTCCCCGACGTCCGCTCCTCTTCCGAGTTCCTCTATTACGGGGGCAGGAGGATGGACGTGCGCTCCTTCATCTGCGTGCCGCTCCTGTCCAAGGGGAAGGCGATCGGGGTGCTGAACGTGCACCATTCGTCGCCGAAAGCATTTGACGCCGAATCGGTGGCGACGATGCGCGTGCTTGCTTCCTACCTGGCGATCGCCATCGAGAACGCCGACCTGTTCCACTTCGTCAAGACGCTTGCCGAGAAGGACTCCCTCACCCTGCTGTACAACCACGGAGCGTTCCATGAAAAACTCCAGATCGAGCTGGAAAGGGCCGCGCGTTACGGGCGCGCGCTTTCCGTCATCATGCTCGACCTGGACGACTTCAAGGGGATCAACGACGCCTACGGGCATGTGGTGGGAGACAGGATTCTCCTGATGACGGCGGGGGTGCTCTGCGCGCACCTGCGGAAAAGCGACATCGCGGCGCGGTACGGGGGAGACGAGTTTGCCGTGATCCTCCCGGAGACGGACCTGGCGGCGGCCACCACCATCGCAAGCCGGATTGCGGCGGGGATTTCCGAGGTCCGGATGGACACCGGGAGGGGGAGCACGATCACCTTCACCGCGAGCATCGGGTATGCGGCCTGCCTGCCCGACTCCTCCGGGCGCGAGAACATCTTGAACGTCGCGGACCGGCTGATGTACGAGTCGAAGCACCGGGGACGCGGGGGAGTGCTGGGGGAGCAGCTATGATCCCGACGGGAGAAAACCATGGATAGGAACAAGGTGGAAAACTTCCGCCTCGCGCTCTTCGGCCGGATGGTATCGGGAGTTTCCCACGAGGTCGACAACTACCTCAGCGTCATCCTCGGTTTCGCCGAGCTGATCCAGATCTCGGGAGGAGGCGAGAAGAAGACGCTGGACGGCGTCGGCAAGATCCTCAACGCGGGGGAAAAGATCAGCACCATCATCCGGTATTTCTCCCAATACGTCCGTCCCCACGCCTCCGTCCGCGAGCGGTTCTCCCCCGGGGAGGCGCTGCGGGAATGCCTCATTTTCTCCCGCTACGACCTGGGGCGGAACAACGTGGTCCTGGCCTTGCCGGAGAACTATCCCCAGTTCCTCCTGACCGCCGACCGCAGGGATTTCGCCCTTGCCTTGCTCGCACTGATGTTCAACGGGTCGGAGGCGATGGCGCCGAACGGCGGGACCCTCCGGCTGGACGTTTCCCTGCGGGATGGGGCCTGGGAATTCGTCGTGACCGACGAGGGGCCGGGAATCGCCCCGGGGGTCGCCCAGCGGATCTTCGAGGAGGGATTCACGACGAAAAGCGGTTCCCTGCACGCCGGGATGGGCCTTCCCCTCGCGCGGCACCTGGCGGCGGAAATGGGCGGCACGGTATCCGTGGCCAATCCGCCGACGGGCGGCTGCGAGGCCGTTCTCAGGATCCCCGGGAACTGAAGCCCCCGGATTCTTTTTCCCGATCTGTAACCTATCGGTCACTTCCTGCATGTAATCCTCGTACGCAGGTACGGCAAAGTTCCTCCTCCTCGTAGTTTCTTTCCGTGCCGTCCAACGTCCGGGGGTGGCCCCATCTGGTTCTCCGAGACCCCCCACCCCTCCAAACGGAGAACCGGGGGCTCCCCTGGAGTTGGACTTTCTTCGCCTCGCCTTCCGACCGTTGTTCAATGAGCCGTTCATAACAAAAAATTTGTTTTCCATCGCCGAAAACATATGATGACTCTCAAGGGAGATAATTTCCGGCCGCAAGAGGAGAACGCCATGCCGACACCTACCAGGAAGAATCCCCTGCAGGAATATTGCAAGCGCTTCGGACAGATCGCGGTCGAGCGGGGCCATGTCACAAACGATCAGTTGAAGGAAACCTTATCCGAACAGGTAGATGATGATCTTGAAAACCGGCCCCACAGAACCGTGGGGATGATCCTCTTCGAAAAGGGCTGGATGACGTCGAAAGAAATTGAGTCGGTTCTGGATGAAATGTTTGGGCTGACCGGAGAACAAACCCCCTCTGCCGCCGATCCTCCAGGGAAAAACCAGAAATGACGGGTCCCGATCCGGCAGGGGAGAGACGGGTGTCCCCATGAGGATCCGGCTCCTCTGCGTTATTCTCGGGTTGAGCCTGTTGTTCCTCCCTGTCGTCGGGCAATGTCTTGCGGATGAAAGCCCGTCGGGTTCACGGACGCTCGAAACCGTCAAAACGGACTTCGGAAATTTTTATCTGGATCGCGCGAACCTGGTAATGCTGGGAATAGGAATTGGAGGCGCGGCGGTCTTCGCCAATACGGAGATCGATCGGGAGATCCGCGACAAGTACCAGGAAAACGTTCGGAGCAAAGGAACGGACGACGCGGCGAAAATATTCAAGGTGCCGGGGACCGCGCTCGTTACCGTGCCGGTCTACATCGGCACCTATGGGGCCGGCTTGCTGCTTCGAAGTCCGGCGATGGAGGAATGGGCTTACAAGTCGTTCCGGGCGACAGGGGTTGGCGCTCCGGCGCTCCTGTTCTTGCAGGCAGCGACAGGGGCAGACCGGCCGACGGAGGGAGATTCCCATTGGAGGCCGTTTCGTAATTCGCATGGGGCCAGCGGTCACGCGTTCATTGGCGGCGTCCCTTTCATCACCGCGGCGAAGATGAGCGAAAGCCCCTATATAAAGGGGATCTTTTACGGGCTGTCGACTTTGCCGGGGCTGTCCCGGATCAACGACGACAGGCACTATTTTTCCCAGGCGGCGTTGGGATGGTATCTTGCCTATTTGAGCAGCGCCGCCGTCGAGAAGGGGGAGGACCGGCGGGAAGGGAAGATACACGTCGGGATTCTTCCCGTCTCGAAGGGTGTGGCGATCACGGCTCAAAAAAACTGGTAAATCGAAAACCCCGAAACCTTGGTGCCGAAGGGGGGATTTGCCCGCCTGGGCCTCGGCGATCACGCCATCGGCATTGGCGGCGCGGCTCGGGGCTGCCGCGCTCCGCAAGGTCGCGCTAATCCTCCCTATCCGGTCGGCGCCCCTCGCCGGTTCAAATCCCCCTTGAGCACCAGATGAAACGAAAAAGGGAGCGCCGTCTTGAAAACGGGCTCCCTTGGGTTTCATCTGGTGCCGAAGCGGGGATTTGAACCCCGACGTGGTTGCCCACACTAGACCCTGAATCTAGCGCGTCTGCCAGTTCCGCCACTTCGGCACTCGATCCGCGGAAATAGGATTATAGCAAATCGCTACCCGCGGTTCCCGGCAAAATGTAGGATGGAAGGGATGCCATTGAGGAACAAGGAATACTGGGAAGAATGGCTCCGGCGAAACGCCGGATCCCTCCGCGCCAAGGTTTCCAGCGTCCATGACTGGTACAGGCTTGCGGGCGTTTCCAAGGGGGAACGCCGCCTGTTCCGGGCAGCGCTCAAAAGCGCGGGCGAAGGATACGGCCGGCGGGGGAAGGGAAAATTCCGGCGCAAGCCTGAACCGCAAGACGCCGGGCGGCCGGAAACCCCGTCCGGCACCCCTTCCCGCCCGGGGGAAAAGGGGCATACCGGCCCGGTCCGGGAAGGGCGGCTGCGGTTCACGCGCGAGGGGAGGCCCCTCGTTATTCCCGATTCGCGCGACGAGCCGGCGATCCGCATCCCCGGCCATGCGCTCTCGGGCGCCTGGCCCAAGGACCGTGTACGGGTCCGGCTGGAGCGTCGAAGGGGCGGCGCCCCTCCCTACGGGCGGATCGTCCAGGTCCTGGAACGGGGGATCCGCACTTTCGTGGGGCGGTACTCCCCGATCGGCGAACGGCCGTTTGTCCGGTTCAGGGACCGCGAGGCGGACCTTCACCTTCCCGTTGCGATTCCCCACGCATTGAAACCGGCGCCGGGAGATCTGGTTCTCGCTGAAATCGACCGGTATCCGGGCAGGGGGGAAGAGGGACAGGCGCGGATCCTCCGGGTCCTCGGGAAGGACCACACCATGGAAACGATCTTCCTCGCCGTTTCCTGCGCCCGGGACCTGCCCGTCGAGTTCTCGGACGACACGCTTCGGTGTGCGGAGGAGATCCCGCAGACGGTCCGGTTCCCCGGTGGGCGGCAGGGGGGAGGGGAAGGGGTGGACGGCCTCCAGCGGGTCGACCAGCGGGACCTTCCGTACGTCACCATCGACGGCGAGGATGCGCGCGACTTCGACGACGCCGTTTGCCTCGTGGAGGAGCGCGGGCGGGCCCGCCTTCTGGTGGCCATCGCCGACGTTTCCCATTACGTAACGATCGGGTCGATGATCGACCGCGACGCCTATGCGCGCGGCACCAGCGTCTATTTCCCGGACCGCGCCGTTCCGATGCTTCCCCCCGCGCTCTCGGAGGGGGTTTGCAGCCTGAAGCCGGGGCTCAACCGCCTCACGATGACCGTGGAGATCCCGCTCGATCCCCAGGGACGCCCCGGCAGGGCTTCCTTCTATCCCTCCGTCATCCGGAGCCGCGGAAGGCTTACCTATGACGAGGTCCATGCATTTCTCGGCGGTTCTTCGCCGCGCCCCGCGAGGGGGAAAATCCCTCCGGACATCGGGGAAATGCTCAGGCGGATGGAAGTCGCGGCCGGCCGGCTGACCCTCGCACGCGCGGACCGGGGGGCGCTCGACTTCGACCTTCCCGAGGCGAAGGTCGTGGTGGACGGCGGCCTGCCCGTGAAGGTGGAGCCGTATCCGCGCTGGGAGTCCCACCGCCTCATCGAGGAGTTCATGCTCGTGGCGAACACCGCGGTGGCCGAGTTTCTGTCCGAGAGGGGGTTCGCGTTCCTGTCCCGCATTCACGAGCCGCCGACCGAGGATCGCATGGAGGAATTCGAGGACGCCGCCGCCCGGCTGCTTCGGCGGGCGAAAGTCACCGAGCGTCGCGACGTCTCCTCCCGCCTGCAATCCTGGGCGAAGGCGGCCCGCGGCGGGAAATACGAAAAATACATCAATCTGCTGCTGCTGCGGAGCTTGATGCTGGCGCGATACGGACCCGAGCCGCTGGGTCATTTCGGGCTGGCGCTTTCCCAGTACACGCATTTCACCTCTCCCATCCGCCGGTACCCCGACCTGATCGTCCACCGGGTGCTCCGGGCCGCCCTGGGGGAAAAGAGCTTGTCTGCCTACGCCGCCGCGCTTAACGAAAAGGGAACCGAGATCGGCCAGCACCTGAGCGCCCGGGAGCGGACCGCAATGGACGCGGAGCGCGATGTCGAGCAGCGCGCAAAAGCGCTCTATCTCTCGACGAGGGTGGGGGAACCCTTCACGGGGGTGATCTCCTCCATCCTGGCGTTCGGGTTCTTCGTCGAGCTCGTCGAATGCTACGCGGAGGGGTTCATCCACATCTCCACGCTTCGGGACGACGATTACCGGTATTCCGCGGATCGCGGGGAGTGGTACGGCGCTCTCCGGAAAACCCGGTTTTCCCTGGGGGACCGGCTCCGGGTCCGGGTCCGGCGCGCCGACGTGGACCGCGGCGAAATCGACCTCGTTTTCGTTGAAAAACTGCCGGATTCCTCCTAGAATGGTGGGCAATCCGGAGGGCTCATGGGGAAAAGGATACTTCTTGCCGAAGACAGCCTGACGATCCGGAAGGTGTTCGAGCTGACCTTTGCGCAGTCGGACGTCACTCTGACCGCGGTCGACAACGGCAACGACGCCGTCCGGCTCGCGGAGGAGACCGCTCCCGATCTCGTCGTGGCGGACGTGACCCTGCCCGGCAAGGACGGGTTCCAGGTGGCGGAGTCGCTCGGGATTTCCGAAAGAGCCAGGACATGCCCCGTCCTTATCCTCTGCGGAACGCTCTCTCCCTTCGACGAGGGGAGGTTCAAGAAGAGCGGCGCGCACGGGGTTCTCTTCAAGCCGTTCGAATCCCAGGAACTGATCGACAAGGTGCAGGAACTGTTGAGAGGCACGGAAGAAACCGCCCGGAAGGAAAAGGGGGAGGCCGCGCCTGCGGCCGAGGAACCCTGGGACTTCAGCGACGTCCTGGAGGAGGTGGAACAGGAGAGCGGGAAGGCGGTCCCGGCCGGGGCGGCGGAGCGGGGCGAGGATCTTCTTCCCGGCGCCTCCTCCGTGACGTCGGCGAAGACGGAAGGAGGACTGTCCCTGGGGGAATTCGACGTCTCCCTGGAAGAACTCGAGGAAACTCCGAAAGAAGTCCCCCGAAAGGTTTTCATGGAGGCCCCCCCGGAGCCTGCGCCGACGGTTGCGCACATCGAGGGGGAACTGTTCACCGACGCCCCGGAGGCCGTGACCGACCTGGCTCATGCGATCGAGGCGGTCGAGGAGCTCGAGGAACTCGAGGACCTGGAGGAGGTGGAGCAGTTGCAGAAGGAATCCGAGCGCCCCGTTACGCCAGCCGTCGCCGCATCCCCATCCGCACCTTCCGCAGCGGCCGGAGTGGAGAGCGCGTTGCGGGATCAGTTCTCCGCCCGCGCGCAGGAAATCTTTGAAAAAGTGGCCGCGGAGACAATCGAAAAGGTCCTTTGGGAACAGATGGACCGCATCGTGGCGGAGTTTTCCGCGAAGATCCGGGAGTCCGTCGAGGCGGTGGCGTGGGAAGTCATTCCTTCGACTGCGGAGACGCTGATCCGCGAGGAGATCTCCCGGATCCGCGAGCAGACCGAGAAAAAATCTCCCTGATGCCAGGCCAGGAACCGGACAAGGCCTACGACCCGAAAGGGATCGAGGAGAAGTGGTACGCCTTCTGGTTGAGCGGGAGGTTTTTCCACGCCGACCCGGCACGCCCGGGAGAGCCGTATTCGATCGTCATTCCCCCGCCCAACGTCACCGGGTCCCTGCACATGGGACACGCGCTGAACGTCACGCTCCAGGATGTGCTCATCCGCTACCACATCATGCTGGGGCATAACGCCCTCTGGCTGCCGGGGACCGACCATGCCGGGATCGCCACGCAGAACGTGGTCGAGCGTCTGCTCTCCAAGGAGGGAATCCGCCGCCAGGACCTGGGGCGGGAGAAGTTCGTCGAGCGGGTCTGGAAATGGAAGGAGGAGAGCGGCGGCGTCATCCTGCGGCAGCTGAAGCGGCTGGGCGCATCCTGCGACTGGGAGCGGGAGCGGTTCACGATGGACGAGGGGCTGTCCCGCGCCGTCCGGGAGGCCTTCGTCCGGTTGTACCGGAAGGGGCTGATCTACCGCGGACGCTACATCATCAACTGGTGCCCCCGCTGCCGCACGGCCCTCTCCGACCTCGAGGTGAGCTACGAGGAGACCCGCGGGAAGCTCTACTACATCCGCTATCCGGAGCTGTCCGGCCGCCGCAGCGTGGTGGTGGCGACGACCCGCCCCGAAACGATGCTGGGCGACACCGCCGTCGCCGTGAACCCCGCGGATGAGCGGTTTGCCGGACGCGTCGGGGCGACGCTGCGCCTCCCGCTCATGAACCGGCCCATTCCCCTCCTTTCCGACGAGATGGTCGACCGGGAATTCGGGACCGGCGCGGTGAAGATCACCCCGGCTCACGACCCGAACGATTTCGAGGTGGCCCGGCGCCACGAACTCCCTTCCGTGCGGGTCATCGACGAGTCCGGGAGGATGACGGACGAGGCGGGAGCCTTCGCCGGGATGGACCGGTTCGCCTGCCGGGAAGCCGTCGTGGAAAAGCTCAAGGCGGAAGAGCTCCTGGTGAAGGAAGAGCCTTACCTCCACAACGTCGGCCACTGCTACCGGTGCCGGACGGTCGTCGAGCCCGCGGAGAGCATCCAGTGGTTCGTCCGTGCAAAGCCGCTGGCGGAGCCCGCGATCCGGGCCGTGAAGGCCGGCGAGACCCGCATCATCCCCCCCCAGTGGGAGAAGACCTATTTCGACTGGATGGAGAACATCCGCGACTGGTGCATCTCGCGGCAGATCTGGTGGGGGCACCGGATCCCCGCGGTCCACTGCGGCGACTGCGGCCAGACGACGGTCGAGGTGGAGGCGCCGGACCGCTGCGCCTCCTGCGGCTCCCGGAATCTCCGGCAGGAGGAAGACGTCCTCGACACGTGGTTCTCGTCGGCTTTGTGGCCGTTCTCGACGCTGGGGTGGCCGGAAGCGACCCCCGACCTCGCGCGGTACTATCCGACTTCCGCCCTCGTGACCGGGTTCGACATCCTCTTCTTCTGGGTCGCGCGGATGATGATGATGGGGATCGAATTCACCGGGAAGGCCCCCTTCCGCGACGTCGTGATCCATGCCCTCGTCCGGGACGCCCGGGGAGAGAAGATGAGCAAGACCCGGGGGAACGTCATCGATCCGCTCGGGGTGATGGACCGATACGGGACCGACGCCTTCCGCTTCACGCTGGTGGCGCTGGCGGCGCAGGGGCGCGACATCCGGATGTCCGACGACCGGGTGGAGGGATACCGCAACTTCATGAACAAGATCTTCCAGGCCGGCCGTTTCGTGCGGATGCACGTCGACGGGGAGACGCCGAGGGAGCTGCCGGAGGGTCTTTCCGTCGTGGACCGGTGGATCCTCTCCCGCCTCCAGCGCGTGATCGACGAGATCCGGCGGGGGATCGAGGAGTACCGGTTCAACGACGCGGGCCAGGCGTTCTACCAGTTCACGTGGCACGAGTTCTGCGACTGGTACGTCGAAATGATCAAGCCGTCCCTTTCCCCGGAGGCCGACCCGCTCGTCCGGCGGAACCAGCGGGCGGTCCTTCTCCGGGTCTTCGAGACGATCCTCGCCCTTGGGCAGCCGTTCATCCCGTTCCTCACGGAGGAGATCTGGCAGTCGCTGCCGGGAGGCGCCCGCCTGTCGGACGGGAAGCGGGACAGCCTCCTCCGGCAAGGCTACCCCGCGGCCGACACGGAGAAAACCGACGTCGACGTCGAGGAGGATATGGGGCATCTCATGGAGGTGATCCGGGCGGTGCGCAACATCCGCAGCGAGCTGAACGTCTCTCCCGCGAAGAAGGTGGAAGTCCGGCTCAAGGGCCAAGCGGAAGAGCTTGCATTCCTGCGGGAGCACGAGGAGATCCTGAGCCGCCTGGCACGCGCGGAAACGGTGACGTACAAGGACCCCGGGTACATCCCCGTCCAGGATGCGACCGCGGTCGTGAACGACATCGAGGTCTGTCTCCCCCTGGCGGGGCTCATCGATTTCGACCAGGAGGCCAGGCGTCTTCGCAAGGAGATCGACAAGGCAGGCGCCGAGCATTCCGTCGTCACGGGGAAGCTTTCCAACGAGAAGTTCGTGGCGAACGCGCCTGCGGATATCGTCGAGGCCCATCGCACGCGGAAGGACGACCTCGAGGGGAAGCTTTCCAAGCTGTCCAAGAACCTGGAACTGGTAACCCGGTACCTTTCGTGATCCACCGCCTCGAATTCGAAGATCTGGTACGCGCGGCGCTGCGCGAGGACGCGCCTTTCGGAGACCCCTTCGGGGCGGCTTTTCCGGGGCCTGGCCGCGGGGTCTTTCTCGCGGGAGCGGCGGGGCTCTTCTGCGGCGGCCCCGTGGCTTCGGAGGTCTTCCGGCAGATCGACCCGAAGGTATCGGTGACGTTCGCGGAGGAGGGACGCGGCCTGTCGGCGGGGGAGCGGGCAGGCGAGGCAAGCGGCCCCGTAAGTTCCCTGCTTCGCGGCGAGAGGGTGGCGCTGAATTTTCTGCAGCGGCTCTCCGGAATCGCCTCCGTGACGGCAAGATACGTGGAGAAGGTGGCCCCTTACGGCACGCGCATTCTGGACACCCGAAAGACCACCCCCCTGCATCGGGCGCTGGAGAAATACGCCGTGCGGACGGGCGGCGGCGCCAACCATCGGTTCTCCCTCTCCGACGGCATCCTGATCAAGGAGAACGGCATCCGCGCGGCGGGGGGCATCCGCGAGGCGGTGGCTGCCGCACGGCGGGTTGCCCCGCACCTGATCCGCGTGGAGATCGAGGTGGAAAGCCTGGAAGACGCCGGGAGGGCGGCGGGGGAGGGAGCCGACGCGATCCTCCTCGACAACATGTCCCCCGAAGCGGTCCGCGAGGCGGTACGGCGCTTCGGCGCAAGCGTTTCCCTCGAGGCCTCCGGAGGGATCCATCTCGGCAACGTCGAGGAATACGCGCGGACCGGCGTCGCCGCGATCTCGATCGGCGCGTTGACGCACTCCGCGCCGGCGCTGGACCTTTCCTTCGAGCTGTCGCAGTGAAGCGGGCTTCCCTTCTTGTCGGCGTTCTCCTGGCGTTCGCCGGCACGTGCGCGGCCGCCGGCCCCGACGGATACCGGATGATCGAGTCCGTGGCGGCTTCGGTGAACGGCGAGGTCGTCTTCCTGTCGGACGTCGCGCGGGAAGCCTGCTTTTACCGGTGCGGGACGGTGCCGGGGCAGGCGCCGCAGGAGATGCCGCTTTCCCGCGCAAGGGAGAAGCTCATCGCCGACACGCTGGTCCTCCAGGAGGCGAAGAAGCTGGGCCTGGGCGCGGTGGACAACGCGGCGCTTGCCTCCGCGACGGCGGACGCCCTGTCCCGGACGGGAACCTGCGCCGCCCCCTGCGCGGCATCCCTCGCCGGGACGGAGGTGCGCGAACTCCTGCAGCGCAGGCTGCTGGTGCGGGATTTTCTGGAACGGCGCATCGCGGTCTTCATCGAGATCAACGACGAGGAGGTGCAGCGGGAGACCTTGCAGCGCTCCCGCGCGGGCATGCCCCCGGAGGAGCTCTCCGAGGAGAAGATCCGGAAAAGCCTTTACGAGGAAAAAGCGGCGGCCGAGGTCCGAAACTGGTTCGCCCGGTCGACATCCAAATCCAGGATCGTACTCTCCCCCTTGTCGGAGCCGTGAAGATGGAGGTTTACACCTTGACCGTCCGCTCCTCGTTCGCCGCGGCGCATCGCCTGCGGGAATATGCGGGGAACTGCGAGCGGCTGCACGGCCACAACTGGCAGGTGGAAGCGACCGTCGAATCGGAGAACCTGGACGAACAGGGGATGGCGATGGATTTCCGCGCGATGAAGGGAGCCCTCCACGACATCCTTTCGCGGATGGACCACAGGTACCTGAACGAGATTCCGCCGTTCGACGCGCAGAACCCGTCGTCCGAGAATCTCGCCCGCCACATTTTCGGAGAGATGGAAGGGAAGGTCCCCGCGCCGGCTCGCCTCCTCCGGATCGCCGTCTGGGAGTCCGACGACGCCCGGGCGGAGTACACCCGCCGCGGCTGAAAATCCGCTACTGCTTGAGCGATTCGTTCAGCCGGTTCAGAAGCTCTTCGAGGTTGATTCCGTGGACCCTCGCGCCGTGTTCGAGGTTCTCGAATTCGGAGAGCTGGCACCCGGCGCAGTCGATCCCGAACCGCTCGAAGACCGGGATCGTACGGGGGAATTTCCGGAGGACGTCCTCGATCTTCATGTCCTTGTGGATCATGGCGGCCCTCCCGGCGGGAATGCCTCATTTTACCATGGCGGCCGGTCAGGGAAGCTCGAGGAATCGCAGAGGGGGCACCTTCGGGATCCGCCCGATCTTCTTCGCGAGCCGGTAGAACCGTGCGAGACCCTCCGCCTCCTCCTCCAGGTCGTAGGAGAGGTTCCTCCAGTAGGCCGTGCGCAGCTCCTTCGGCATCCAGTCCGGGCCGATCAGGAGATGCTCGGGGCGGGTCAGGGATTCCTGGGCGATCCGCTTGGCGGCGAGCAGCGTCCGCGCGAACCCGCGGAGGGCCTCCCGCCGGCGGGGAAGCGCCTCGCGGGAGATGATCCAGAGGGCGAAGACGAACGGCGTCCCCGTTTCCCGGCGCCACCATTCCCCCAGGTCGGTCGCATGCTTCGCGGTCCCGGAAAGATTCGCCTGCAGCGCCTCGTCCCCGATGACGAGGCATGCGGCATAGCGGCGCAGCGCCTCCCCCGGCGGGAAAGCCGTCCGGACGAGGCGGTTCCGCTTCCCCAGGGACTCCCGCAGAAGGATCTCCAGGAGCACGACCGAAGTGTCGGAAGCCCGCGTGACCGCGATGGGGCCGTCCGGAAGTTTCCTCAGGGGCTCGTTGGAAAGCAGGAGTACGCTCATCACCTTCGAGCGGGAGGAGATCGAGATGTCCGGGCAGAGGAGGTACCGGTCCGGGTGCTTCCCGTACTCGATCGAGGAGGACGGAGAGATGTCCAGCCGCCCCGCCCGCAGCTTCCGGTTGAGCTCCGACGGCGTTCCGGGGACGAACCGGACGTCCTCGAGGGAGAAGTGGGTGGTGAGGGCGTGGAAGATCGGGAGCAGGTTCGCGTAAGGGATGCGCCCTACGCGCAGCGACGGGTTCGTCATTCGTACCTCAGCGCCTCGATGGGGTGCAGCGCGGCCGCTTTCCGCGCGGGGTACACTCCGAAGAAGATACCGACGAACACGGAAAAGGTAAAGGCCAGGAGGATCGCCCACGGCGGGATCGCCACGGGCATCTTGGGGACCAGGATCCGGATGGCGCCCGCTCCCAGCATCCCGACGAGCACCCCGCCCAATCCGCCCGAGGCGGACAGGGTGGTCGACTCCAGCAGGAACTGGAGGAGGATGTCGCGGTCCCGCGCCCCGACGGCCTTCCGGATCCCGATCTCGTTCGTCCGCTCCTTCACGGTCACCAGCATGATGTTCATGATGCCGATCCCGCCCACCAGGAGCGAGATGCCCGCGATCCCGCCGAGCACGTAGGTGAGGGTGTCCAGGATCGTGAACAGCGAAGAGAGCATGGCCGCCTGGTTGGTGATCGTGAAGTCCTCATGACGGTTGTGGTTCTTGTACAGGAGCGACCGGGCGAGCTCCTTCCCGCTGTCGATGTCGTTCTTGTTCCGCACGGAGATGAGGATCTCGATGAGCGCGTCGGTGTCGAAGATGTCCATGGCCGTGCGCACCGGGATGAACACGATATCGTCGATGTCGAACCCCAGGCTCACCCCCTTCTGCTCCATGACCCCCGTCACCCGGAACCTGGCCCCCGCGATCTTGACCACCTGGCCCAGCGCGTTGGCGTTCCCGAACAGCTCCCGCTTCACGGTTCTTCCGAGCATGCAGACCCTCCGCTTGGCCTCCACGTCGGAGTCGGTGACGAAGCTGCCCACTTCGACGTGGATGTTCCGGACGGATGAAAAGTCCTGCGTGACTCCAAGGACGGTGACGTTTCGCGACCGGGACCCGAGCCGCACCTCGGCCGCGCCGAGAACCACCGGGGCGACCCCCCCGAAGAGAGATCCCTTCTTCTCCAGGATCCGGGAATCGTCCAGGGTCAGCTTGTGCCGCGCCGCGCCGATGATGGGCGGTCCCCCCCGGGTCTCGACCTTGCCGGGGGTGACGATCAGGATATTGGCCCCCAGCCCGGCGAACTGCTCCTCCACGTAATTCTTGGTCCCTTCGCCCAGCGATACGAGGAGGATGACGGCGGCCACTCCGATGATGACGCCGAGCATGGTGAGGACGGACCGGAGCCGGTTGGCGCGCAGCGCATCGAGTGCGACGGTGAGGAATTCGAAGGGACTCATCCCCGCAGCTCCCGGTATTCCTCCGGCGTCACCAGGCGGCCGTCGACGATGTAGACGATGCGCCTGGCGTTCCGGGCGATGGCGAGGTCGTGGGTGACCAGGACGATCGTCGCGCCTTCGGCGTTGAGACGGGTGAGGATCGCCAGCAGCTCCTCGCCGGATCTGGAGTCCAGGTTCCCCGTCGGCTCGTCGGCCAGCAGAAGGGAAGGGCGGTTCACGAGCGCGCGGGCGATCGCCACCTTCTGTTTCTGGCCGCCGGAGAGCTGGTTGGAGAGATGGCTCTTCCGGTCCTCGATTCCCACGGCCCGGAGCGCTTCGAGCGCCCGCCTGGAGCGCTCCTCCCGGCCGACGCCGGCATAGAGCAGGGGAAGCTCCACGTTCCGCAGGGCGGAGTAGCGGGGGAGGAGGTGGAACACCTGGAAGATGAAGCCGATCTCCCGGTTCCGCATCGCCGCAAGGGCTTCCGGCGAAAGCCGGGTCACCGGCATTCCCTTGATCTCGTAAATCCCCGAAGTGGGGACGTCCAGGCAACCGAGGATGTTCATGAGGGTGGATTTTCCCGAACCCGAGGGCCCCATCACGGCGAGGAAGTCGCCGGGGAAGATATCGAGGTCGACCCCCTCGAGCCCGACGACGGGCTGCTCTCCGCCTTCGTAGATCTTGCCGACTCCCCTCAGGCGGAGGAGGGGCTCACTTCCGGTTGCGGATCCCAACGCGGCTCCCGGGGGTCAGGTTCTTGATCTCCAGGGAAGTGATGATGGCTTCTCCCGGGGAGATTCCGCCGAGGATCTCCGTCCGTTCCCAGTTGGAGATCCCCGTCGTCACGTCTTTCCGGACGGCTTTCCCGTTCACGACGACGAAGACGAACTTCTGCCTCTCCCGCTCCATCACCGCGGCGGAGGGGGCGAGAAGGACGTTGTCCTTTCCGCCGGTCAGCACCTCGACGTCCACCGACATCCCGAGACGCAGCGGCTTGGGGGGAGACGCCGGGAGGATCCGGATCGTGTTGGCGCGGGAGACTTCCTTGGAAACCTCGACGACCGGCTTGATCTCGGAGACCTTTCCGGCGAACGTTTCCCCCAGGTAGGCGTCGGGGAACAGCTTCGCCTTCTGCCCCACCTGGATCTTGGCCGACTCCGATTCGTCGATGGGCGCCTCGATGTAGATGTCGGCGGGATCGGCCAGGACGAAGAGGGGAGCGCCGGGCGTCTTCGTTTCCCCCACCTCGACCGTCTTCTTGATCACGATGCCGGCGTACGGAGCCGTGATCCGCAGCTTGGCCTGGCGGTCCGCGAGGGATGCGGCTTTGGCCGTCGCGGAATCCACACGGGCCTTCAGGGACTCGATTTCCCGTCCGATCGCCCGGAGCGCGTCTTCCCCGGCGGCAGCCAGCCGGGCTTCCTCCTCCGTGTTGGCCAGGCGCGTGTCCGCCTGCTCCATGTCCGACTTCGACAGGAACCCGCCGCGGAACAGCTCGGAGGAGCGAAGGTGGTCCTCATTCGCCTTGCGGAGATTGTTCGCCGCCCGTGCGGTTTCCGCCCGGTATTTCCGGTGGGCCTCGTCCCTCCTCGCCTCCGCCTCCCGCAAGCCCTCCCGGGCCGAGAGGACATCGGCCCGGGAGGCGTCGATCTGCCGGTCCAGCTCGGGATCCGCAAGAACCGCGAGCAGGTCCCCCCGGCGCGCGGAGGTTCCTTCGGCCGCGAGAACCTTCACCACCCTGCCCCCCACTTCGGCGGAGAGAGCGGACTCCCGCCGGGATTTCACCGTGCCGGCCGACACCGACGTGACGTACTCCTCGATCGGCCCTTTTCTCGCCTCGAAGACGTCCACCTCGACGCTGCCGGAAATCCGGGAGGTGACGGCCGCGGCGCCAAGCGCCAGGAGGGCGACGGCTCCGCCGATCAGCAGTTTCCGCTTCATCGGATGACGATTCCTTCCTTGTCGAGGAGGGTTCCGACGGCTCGCCGCAGGCGGGTCTGCGCGAGGTGCGCGTCCGCCTGCGCCCGGATTTCCGCCAAGAGCGCCTCCGACAGGTCCTGCTGGAACCGGAGGACCTCGACGGCGGTCGAGGCGCCGAGGGCAAGCTTTTTCTCTTCCGCCTCCAGCTTTTTTGCGGACGCCGCTGCGGAGGCGCGCGACGCGGCGATCCTTTCCAGGGCCGACTCGAGGTCCCGCCTCCCTTTCCGGACCTCCGCGCGGATCCGCAGGTCGAGCCCTTCCGCCAGGAGGCGTTGTTCCTCGAGGGCGGCACGGGCCCGGGCCCACTCCGCCTTTTCCCTGTCGAAGCGCCAGGGGAGTTCCGATTTCAGGCCGACGAACCAGTTGTAATACCTGCCCGAGAACATCTGGTCGATGCTGTCCCGGTAGTTCCCCGCGAATGCCGTCGAGGAGACGGGGAACAGCGGGTTGGGGTTGGGAGACCCCGCCAGGCCGGAGAGCCCGGCGGAGACGGTGAGGTCGAGGGGGGGGAGCGTCCGGTTCCTCGCGGCGGCTTCCTGGATTTCCGCCTGTTGCCGGCGGGCGGCGAGGGAAGAAACCTCGGGGCGGAGCCGGAGCGCCTCCTCGTAGGTGTCCCGCTCGCCGGGGGGCTCGATGTCCCCCGGCAACCCGGAGGGAAGGAGTCGTTCCTCCCATTCCCGGGGGGACCGCACGCCCAGGACGACCTTGAGGTTGTCCTGGGCGTTCTGTTCCTGCGCCTCGGCCCGGATCAGCTCTTCCCGCCGGGATGCCACCGCGGCGTCGCCGGGAAGGCGGTCCATCGGGGCGGCGAAGCCGGCGTCGATGCGGGCCCGTATCTCGGCGGAAAGTTTTTCCGCCAGCGCCAGGGCGGTTCTTCTCACCTCCGCCTCGCTGTGCGCGGCGGAGAAGGAGAGGAAGGCGCTCCTCGCCGCGGCGACGACGTCCATCACCTTTTCCCGCCACTCCCCGGTCTTCGCGGCTTCCCCGGCGCGGGCGACGGCGAGCGGCGCTTCGGTCACCTGCCTCCCCCTGTTTTTCAGGAGCGGCTGGCGTGCCGAGAGGGTGAGCGCGGTGATGTACTGCGGGGAAAGCAGGGCGACCGAGGAGCCGGTTGCCTGCCGCTGGTTCTCGAAAGCGAGTGACAGCGCCGTGCCGGCGGGAAGAAGGTCCTGGATGCCAAGATGGAGCTTGAAGTCCCGCTGGTCCAGGGAAAGACTTTCGTCGAGCACCGATCCGCTCGGCGAGATGGACCGGGAGACGCCGAGATCGCCGGTGAATTTCGGGAGGAAGGCGGATTCCTCGATCGGCACGCCGAAGGCCGCGATCTCCCGCTCGGCACGGGAAACGGCGATGTCGACGTTGCCGCGGAGGGCGGTCTCGACGCACTCCCGGATGGAGATCACCCGCGGGGAAGCGTTATCCCCGGCCGCGAAGGCGTATGGGGCAGGCGCCAGGAGGGCCAGCAGGACGATGAGCGTAGGGGGCGTCTTCATCGGTGTCCTTTGGGCGGCAGCCGGGAGATAGTGTAACACGTCCGCCGGGGGTATATTGAGGCAAGGAACCGACCGGGGAAAGGAGAGAGGCGGATGGAGTCCGAGCTGAACGCCGCCGGCAGGGTCGTCCGGGAGAGCCGCTCGATATGCGTCCTGACCGGGGCGGGGGTCTCGGCGGAAAGCGGCGTGCCTACGTTCCGCGGGCCCGGAGGGTTGTGGAGGAACCGGGACCCGATGTCCCTGGCCACCCCCGAAGCATTCGCCGCGGACCCGAAGACGGTCTGGGAGTGGTACCAGTGGCGAAGGGAGTTGATCCGGAAATGCGCCCCCAATCCCGGCCACGAGGCGATCGCCCGGATCGAGCGGGAAAAAGAGGATTTTCTCCTCGTGACCCAGAATGTCGACGGCCTGCACCGGCTGGCCGGATCGCGGAAGGTGGTGGAGTTCCACGGCAGCATCTGGACGGTCCGCTGCGTCGGCTGCGGCCGGGAGATGGAAGTCCGGTCCGATTTCCCCGTCCTGCCTCCCCGCTGCCCCTCCTGCGGCGCCCCGCTTCGGCCGGGCGTCGTCTGGTTCGGGGAGCAGATCCCCCCTGCGGCGCTCGAGACGTCCCTCGCCATGCTGAAGCGGTGCGATCTCCTGGTGGTCGCGGGAACGTCTTCCGTCGTGCAGCCCTCGGCGTCGTTCGCCTTGGCGGTGGCGCGGAGGGGCGGGACGGTGATCGAGGTGAACCTGGAAGAGACGCCGGTCTCGGACGCGGCGCGCTTCTCTTTCCGCGGGAAAACGGGGGAGCTCCTTCCGTTGATCCTCTAGTGGCGGAACCGCCTTGACGCGGGGTCCCGAAATTCCAATAATGATGGGGCAATCTCCCGGGAGGTCGTCAAATGGACTGGACGGCGTTGAAGAAATTCGTGCCGCCGAACGCCGCGGGGAAGATCCCCCCCGGCCATCCCGCCTGCCCGCTCAACGGGCACGACGTTTTCAAGGCCCTTTCCCCGCACAAGGGAATCGTGATGGCGTGCAACATCCGGATCCCCTCGGTCATCCCGGGAATCATGAGGGCTGCGAACGAGCTGGGCGCGGTCGTGGCGTTCGAGCTGGCGAAGACGGAAGGGAACGTGGACGGCGGCTACACGGGGATGAACCCCGAGATCTTCGTCCATACGATCCTCTCTTACGCGAAGAAGGTGGGCTTCTCCGTTCCGTTCGTCATCCACGGCGACCATATCACCGTCAAGAACACCTCCTCCAAGGAGATCGACGATGCCCGCGCGCTGATCGCGGCGGAACTTGCCGCCGGGTACACCTCCTTCGCGATCGACGCCTCCTTCAATCCGATCCCGGACAACGCCCGGATCACCGTCGAGCTTTCCGCCCCGATCCGGGAGCGGAAGCTGGGTCTGGAGGTCGAGGTCGGAGAGATCAAGTCCGCGGGGAGCGAGTCCACGCTGTCCACCGTGGAAGAGGCCGTTGATCTGATGCAGCGGCTTTCCGCCGAGGGGGTTGCTCCCGATCTTCTCGCCATCAACAACGGCTCCAAGCACGGCAACTACCTGGAGGGAGAGAAGATCTTCATCGACCTCGAGCGGACGGGGCAGATCCACGCGGCGGTCCGCGCCCGGTTCGGCGTCGACATCGCGCAGCACGGGATCACCGGCACGCCGCTTCACCTGATCGGCCGGTTCGCCGACTACGGAATCCGCAAGGGGAATGTCGGCACGCAGTGGCAGAACATCGCCCACGAGGGGCTGCCCCCCGCGCTGATGCAGAAGATGCGCGACTGGGCGAAGGCGCAGGCCAAGGACATCAAGTTCGCGACGAAGCCGTTCAAGCGGGAGATCGACGCGATCCCGGACGAGTACGCGGAGAAGATCGAAAAGGCCGCCTATCGGGAGGCCCTGCAGCTCTTCCGGGCGTTTCGCGCCGAGGGGACGGCGAAGATCGTCGCCGACGCCCTCGCCGTCAAGGCATAAGAGAACGCTTGCGGATCGTCGCGGGGAAATGGCGGGGGAGGACCCTGCGAGCCCCGAAAGGCCTGGCCGTCCGGCCCACGTCGGACCGGGTGAGGGAAGCGATCTTCGACATCCTGGGGGGAAGAGTGGACGGCGCGTCCGTCCTCGACCTTTTCGCCGGAAGCGGGGCGCTGGGCCTGGAGGCGCTCTCCCGGGGGGCGTCACAGGCGGTGTTCGTCGAATCGGATCCGACCGCGTTCGGCGTTTTGCGGAAGAACATCGAATCGCTGGGCGCCGGGGAAGCGGAAAGCCACCTCCTGGATTACCGGCAGGCGCTGCGCCGACTGCGCGCGCGATCGATGCGGTTCGGCCTCGTGTTTCTCGACCCTCCGTACGGGAAGGGGCTGTCGGCGGATTCCGCGGCGGGTCTTTCCCGGGCGGGTCTCCTCCAGCCGGGGGGGACGGTCGTGGTGGAGGAAGCGTTCCGGGCGCCCGAGGCCGCATTTCCGGAAGGGTGGGACCTCTTCGTCGACCGGCGGTACGGCGACACGAGGGTAATGCTGTTTAAGGGGATCCCCCTGAACGCGAAAGCGAAAATTTCGGAGAGGGAGACAAAATGAGGACGATCGCGGTGTATCCCGGCTCGTTCGATCCCCCGACCTTCGGGCACCTCGACATCATCGAACGGTCGTCGCGGGTGTTCTCGCGGGTGATCGTCGCGGTGGCCATGAACATCCGGAAGAACGTCATGTTCACCCCGGCGGAGCGTGGAGCCATGCTGCGCAAGCTCACGCGGTCCTATTCCAACGTGGAGATCGACTCCTTCCGCGGGCTCCTGGTCAGTTACGCCCGGGACAAGGGGGCCCACGTGCTGGTGCGGGGCCTGCGGGCCATTTCGGATTTCGAGTACGAGTTCCAGATGGCGCACATGAACAAGAAGCTGGCGCCCGAGGTGGACACGGTCTTCATGATGACGGGGGAGCGGTACTCCTATATCAGCTCCAACATCGTCAAGGAGATCGCCGCCTTCGGCGGAAAGATCGACGACCTGGTTCCCGCGCTGGTCCGGGAGCAGGTGCTGCGGAAAATCAGGAAGGGCCGGTAACCCTCGAACCGCATCCGTGGAAAGGAGTGAAGCATCATGATGAAGCTTGCAGGCAGGGTGGGAAAAATCAAGCCGTCGCCGACGCTGGCGATCACGAGCAAGGCGAAGGCGATGAAGGCGCAGGGGATCGACGTGGTGGGCTTCGGAGCGGGGGAGCCGGACTTCGACACTCCGGATCACATCAAGGAGGCCGCGAAGAAAGCGCTGGACGCGGGATACACGAAATACACCCCCGTTCCCGGCTCGCCGGAGCTCAAGGACGCGGTCATCGCCAAGCTCAAGCGCGACAACGGTCTCGAGTACGGGCGGGAAAACATCATCGTGTCGCTGGGCGCCAAGCATTCCATCTACAACGTCGCGCAGGCGTTCATCGACAAGGGCGACGAGGTCGTCATCCCGGCCCCGTACTGGGTCTCCTACCCGGACATCGTCCTGCTGGCCGGCGGGACGCCCGTGATCGTCGAGACGGCGCAGAAAAACGGGTTCAAGATGACCGCCGCGCAGCTCGACAAGGCGATCACCCCGAAGACGAAGTGCGTGGTGCTGAACAGCCCCTCCAATCCCACGGGATCGGCGTACACGAAGGACGAGCTCGGGAAGTTGGCGAAGGTGATCGTCAAGCGGGACATCACCGTCCTGTCCGATGAAATCTACGAGAAGCTCGTCTACGACGGGTTCGAGTTCGCGAGCATCGCCTCGTTCGGCCCGGAGATCAAGAAGCGGACGATCCTGGTCAACGGCCTGTCCAAGGCCTTCTCGATGACCGGCTGGCGGATCGGATACGTCGCGGCGGACAAGGACCTCGTGGCGGCGATGAACAACATCCAGAGCCAGAGCACGTCCAACCCGGTCTCCTTCTGCGACAAGGCGGCCGTCACGGCGCTCAACGGGCCGCAGGAGTTCATGAAGGACTGGGTGGCGGAGTTCGACAAGCGGCGCCGCTACATCGTCGACCGGCTGAACGGCATCCCGGGCGTGTCCTGCCTCCTGCCTCAGGGGGCCTTCTACGTCTTCCCGAACTTCTCGAAGGTGTACGGGAAGAAGACTCCCTCGGGAAAGAAGATCGGCAATTCCACCGAGCTGGCGGCGTACCTGCTGGAGGAGCACAAGGTCGCCGCGGTGCCGGGCGTCGCCTTCGGGGAGGACGCCTGCCAGCGGCTGTCCTACGCCACGTCGATGGCGAACATCGTCAAGGGGATCGACCGGATCGAGGCCGCCGTCAAGGCGCTCAAATAGTCCACGCCGGGAGAGGCGTCGCCGCCGCGACGCCTCTCCGGCCGCGTTGCCCGTAACGGAAGGCGCTTCGCCTCCGGTAGCTCCGTGCTCGCTCTCGCCTTCGGCTCCCCTGCATCAAGAATTACATGCCGAGCGATACTTCCCCGCTCTTCGTTCACCCTGTGTGATCCGCCAAGCCGGTTTGTTCCAAGATCGGTAATACCGAATCGGACGGTTCCGCCTCGGCGACCCGCTGCGCCGGACCTACCATCGGCGTAGCGCGCCTTCCATGTGCGAGCGCAAACGTGGCGGAGGATTTGCCGATTGCGGCTTCTTTCCCGTAGCAGGTGGGTCCGGCGAAGCAGCCGCAGGAGGGGGGCGAAGTGAGGTAAAGCGCAGCCGTGCGGGTTCATCGCACGGCGAGCCACGAACGGAGCCCCCCTCCGAGGCGGCGCAGACAGATCCTCCTGCGGTGTGACGGCGCCGGGGCGGATTGCCGCGTTACAGCGGCCGCTCGCCGGTCCTCTTGAACCGGAAGTAGTCGGCGAGGATTTGGGCGTGGTCGAAGGCGAGCGGCGACGGGAGGTCGCGCTCCGAGCACAGACGCGCCTCGGCGGCGTCGTCCCCGCCCGAAGGTGTTCCTTCCGCTTTTCCGATGTAAACGGTTGAAATCGTGTGCCTGCGGGAGTCGCGGGCGGGGTCGGAATAGACGCCGAGCAGCCCCGTCAGGGTCACCCGCAGCCCGGTCTCCTCCAGCGCTTCGCGGACGGCGGCGTCCTGCGCCTTCTCCCCGGCGTCGATGAATCCGCCCGGGAGGGCCCAACCCGGCGGCGGATATTTGCGCCGGATCAGCACGATCCGATTTCCCACTTCGATGATCACGTCGACGGTGGGGACGGGCGGGGCCGGTTTCATGCGGGATCTCCCTATTTATGCTATAAAATTGTATATGAATTTCGCGAATCCCGCCGCCATCTTCGCGTCTTCCTTCATCATCGGCCTCTCCGGAGCGCTGATGCCGGGGCCTCTCCTTGCGGTGACCATCCGCGACACCACCCGCCGCGGTTTTATCGCGGCGCCGCTGCTCGTCCTCGGGCACGGGATCCTGGAGCTGGGGCTCCTGACGCTCCTTTTGCTCGGCCTCGCGGAGTGGCTGAAAGGGGAGGCGGCGACGGCCGTCATCGCGCTCGGCGGCTGCGGGGCGCTTTTGTGGATGGCGGTCGGGATGGCGCGCGAGGTCCGGGTCCTCCGCTTCGACGCCGGCGCCGGAGCTGCGGATGCGGCGGCCCTCGAGGCGGGGAATGCCCGCGGCTGCTGGCGTCCCGTGGCGGACGGCGTCATCGCATCGATCTCCAACCCCTACTGGTCGTTCTGGTGGGCGACGATCGGGCTGGGATACCTGGTGCTCTCCAGCCGACAGGGGATCGCCGGCGTCGCCTTTTTCTTCGCCGGCCATATCCTGGCCGACGCCGCCTGGTACCTGTTCGTCGGCCTGACCGTGTCGGCGGGGCGGGGATGGTTCACCGACCGCGTTTACCGCGGGATCGTCGGCGTCTGCTCCGGCTTTCTTTTTTTCTTCGCGCTGTCGTTCGGGTACTTCGGAATGACGAAGCTGTTCCGCCTGCTGTGAGCCGGAAATCCTCGCGAGGAGGCCGATCATGAAGGCTGTGGTGATGGCCGGGGGATTCGGGACGAGGCTCCGTCCGCTGACGGAGAAGCTGCCCAAGCCGATGGCGTACGTGGCCAACCGCCCGATGATGGAGCACGTGGTCCGCCTGCTCGCCAAGGAGGGAATCCGGGACCTCGAGGTTCTGCTCCATTTCTACCCGGAGAAGATCACCTCCTACTTCGGCGACGGCTCCCGGTGGGGGGTGAGGATCAACTACATCGGCGCGGAGGCGGATTACGGGACCGCCGGGGCCGTCAAGAACGCCGAAGAGCTCCTGGACAGCACCTTCCTCGTCATCAGCGCCGACATCATCACGGACTTCGACCTCTCCAAGGCGTTCGAGTTCCACCGGGATCGCAAGGCGGCCGCCACGATCGTCCTCACCCGGGTGCCCAACCCTCTCCAGTACGGAATCGTCCTGACGGAGGAAGACGGCCGGATCGTCCGGTTCCTGGAAAAACCGTCCTGGGGGGAGGTCTTCTCCGACACGATCAACACGGGAATCTACATCATCGAGCCCGAAGTGCTTTCCCTCATCCCGGAGAAGAAGAACCACGACTTCAGCAAGAATCTCTTCCCGGCGATGCTCTCCCGGGGGGACCGCCTGCTGGGGTACATCGCGGAAGGGTACTGGAAAGACGTGGGGAACCTCTCCGAGTACCTGAACGTGCACCTGGACATCCTGGCGGGGAAGGCGGCGATCGAGTTCGAGGGGAAGAGGGCCGGCACCGGAAACGTCTGGATCGGAGAAGACACCTACGTCGAATACACCGCCCAGCTGAAAAACGTCGTTCTCGGGAAAAACTGCTCCGTCTCCGGCGAGGCCGTCGTGGAAAACTCCGTGCTCGGGGACGGGTGCGTCGTGGAGGACGGCGCCGTCATCCAGTCGTCGGTCGTGTGGCCGCGAACGACGATTCACAAGGGCGCGCGGCTCCTCGAGAACATCATCGGCTCGGACTGCGAGATCCGGGGCCGCGCCTTCCTTGCCGAGCGCGCGGTCATCAGCGACCATTGCCGCATCGGCACCGAGGCGGTCGTCAAGGCGAACGTGAAGGTCTGGCCCCACAAGGTGGTGGAGGACGGCGCCGTGCTCTCTTCCTCGCTCATCTGGGGAGAGAAGTGGGCGCGCTCCCTGTTCGGCGCCTACGGCATCTACGGCCTGGCCAACCTGGAGATCTCGCCCGAGTTCGCCGCCAAGCTGGGCGCCGCCTACGCGGCGACGTTCGGCAAGAAGGTGGTCCTCTCCACCAGCCGGGACAGCCACAAGGCATCCCGGATGATCAACCGGGCCATCATGACCGGGATGCTGTCGGTGGGCGTCGACGTTCACGATTACGGCGTGACTCCGCTGCCCGTGGTGCGGTTCCTCGCCCGAAGCCACCGGGACGAGCGCGGCGGGGTCCACACCCGCAAGAGCCCCTTCAACCCCAAGTTCATCGATCTCAAATTCTTCGACGATACCGGCCTCGACCTTTCGATGGCGCTGGAGAAGAACATCGAGTCGCTCTTCTTCCGGGAGGACTTCGTGCGCGCCGACATCGAGGAGACCGGAGCGATTTCCTTCCCCGTCGGGGGGTTCGACACCTACGTGGACGGCTTTCTGAAATCCGTCGAGGCGAAGGCGATCCGCGGACGCGGGTTCAACATCGTGATCGACTACTCCTACGGCGCCTCCGCACTGATCTTCCCCCGCATCCTGGGGCAGCTCGGGGTCGAGACGGTGGCCCTGAACGCCATGCTGGACCCGGAAAAGATCACCCGGTCGCAGGAGGAGTTCGACAAGGGGCTCCATCACCTGTCCGCCATCGCGCGGTCCCTTTCGGCGGACTTCGGCGTGATGATCGACACGGGCGGAGAAAAAATCTTCCTGATCGACGAGAAGGGGGACGTCCTCTCCGACTGGGTGGCCCTCCAGATCTTCTGCCTCCTGATCTGCCGGCAAAGCCGGAAGGGGCGGGTGGGCGTCCCGGTGACCGCCTCCCGCAACATCGAAAAGATCGCGGCGAGGTTCGGCATGGACGTGGTCCGCAGCCGTACCCTGCCGCGCTCCCTTGTGGAAACCGCCGCGCGGGACGGGGTGGCGTTCGTCGGCGACGGCAACGGCGGGACCGTCTTCCCCCGGTTCCAGCCCGCGTTCGACGGGATGTTCGGGATCGTCAAGCTGATGGAGCTTCTGGCGGGCGAGGACCGCGCGCTCTCCGACGTCCTCCGGGAGGTTCCCCCGACGGCGTTCGTCCAGAAGAAGATCCCCTGCCCCTGGGAGCACAAGGGGGCCCTGATGCGCGTTCTCGCGACCCACGCCAAGGGGAAGCCCAGCCAGTTCATCGACGGCGTGAAGATCTTCCACGGAGAGGACTGGGTGCTCATCTACCCCAGCCAGGACGAGGCCTACTTCCACCTCTGCGTCGAGGCGGAGGACCGGCGGAACGCCGAGGAGCTCGCGCTGCACTACACCGACCTCTTCTCCTCGTGGAGCAAAACGCTGTGAGCGGAGGGGAGGCGGTCCGCGTCCACGTCATGGAGGTGGGGCCGCTGGCGGTGAGCTGCTACATCGTCGAGCATGTTTCCACCCGCAAGGCGGTGGCGATCGACCCGGGGGGCGACGGCGAGGCGATCCTCGGGGAGATCGGGAGGCTTAGGCTTTCCGTGGACAAGATCCTGCTGACGCACGGCCACTTCGACCACGTGGGCGCGGTCGGGCTCCTCCGCAAAAAAACGGGCGCGAAGGTCCACCTCCACCCGGACGACGTCGAACGGATGAAGACCGCAAGGCGCCAGGGGCTGATGTTCGGCCTGTCGATACCGGACACCCCCCCGCCGGACGTCCTCGTGGAAGAGGGGGGCCGCATCCCGTTCGAGGACCGGGAGTTCCTCGTGGCGCACACTCCCGGTCACACGCCGGGATGTGTATCCTACATAATGAAGAGCGAGAAGATGGCGTTCGTCGGGGACCTGATCTTTGCCGGGTCGATCGGCAGGACCGACCTGCCCGGGGGCGACTTCGACCTGCTGATCCGGGCGGTGCGGGAGAAGATCTTCGTCCTCCCCGACGACACCGTCCTGTTCCCGGGGCACGGGCCGGCCACCACGGTCGGCGAGGAGAAGCAATCCAATCCGTTTTTCACGGGGGGCTGGTAGATGGGCATATTCTCCGGCAAGGAGGTGGTCCTGGGGGTGACGGGCGGAATCGCCGCCTACAAGGCGTGCGAAATCGTCCGGGAGCTCCGGAAGGAGTCGGCGAACGTCCACGTGATCCTCACCGCGTCGGGGGCCCAGTTCATCACGCCGCTGACCCTGCAGACCCTGGCCAAAAACCCGGTGGTGACGGATCTGTTCAACCTCATCTCCGAGTCGGAGATCGGGCACATTTCCCTTGCGCAGCGGGCCCACCTGCTGCTGATCGCCCCGGCGACCGCCAACATCATCGGAAGGATCCGCAACGGAATCGCGGACGACATGCTCTCGACGGTCGTGATGGCGGCGACGGCGCCGGTGCTGATCGCCCCGGCGATGAACACGCAGATGTACGCCTCCGCGGCGGTGCAGGAAAACCTCTCGGTTCTGAAGGGTCGGGGTTTTCACTTCGTGGAGCCGGACGAAGGCGAGCTCGCCTGCGGCACGGTCGGGCCCGGGCGGCTTGCGGACGTGGGGAAGATCCTCGAATCGGCCCGGATCCTCCTGTCGGAGAAACCCCTGGCGGGGAAGAAGGTGGTCGTGAGCGCCGGGCCGACGGCGGAGCCCCTGGACCCGGTCCGCTTTCTCTCGAACCGGGCCTCGGGCAAAATGGGATTCGCGATGGCCCGCGCCGCGCGCCGTCTCGGGGCGCAGGTGACGCTGGTGTCCGGGCCGGCGGCCCTGCCCGATCCCCCCTTCATGACGACCGTCCGGGTCCGGACGGCGGAGGAGATGTTTTCCGCCGTTTCCCGCGCGGCCGGGGATGCCGACGTCGTCGTGATGTGCGCTGCGGTCGCCGATTTCAAGGCCAAGAGGACCGCGACCGGCAAGATCAAGAAAGAGAGCTTCGACTACCGCGTGGAGCTCTCCCCCACGGTGGACATCCTGAAGAATCTGGGGAAGAAAAAGGGGAAACGGGTCCTGGTCGGGTTCGCGGCGGAAACCGACGACCTCGCGCGGAACGCGCGGGAGAAGATGCGGCGGAAGAACCTCGACGCGATCGTGGCCAACGACGTTTCGCGCCCCGACATCGGCTTCGAGTCGGACGACAACGAGGTCCGGATCTTCTTCCCGGACGGCGAGGTCCGGGAGCTTCCGCTGGCCACCAAGGACGGTATCGCGGTGGGAGTCTGGCTGGCGCTCAACGGGAAGCTGCTCCGCCGATGACGAAACGCCTTTCGCCGAAAATGGTCGCCGCCTACCTGCGGGAGATCGGGATCGACTACATCCCCATTCCGCCGCCCGGCGGAAGGCCGGCGCCCGCCGCACACCCCGCCGTTGCAACGGTTACGGGCACGGAGGCGGGGGAAACCCTGGAGGACATCCGGAAGGAGCTTCTTTCGTGCCGGGGGTGCCCGCTGTGCAACGGGCGAAGGACCGTCGTCTTCGGAGTGGGAAATCCCCACGCCCGGTTGATGTTCGTCGGCGAGGGACCCGGGGAGGAAGAAGACCGGCAGGGCGAACCGTTTGTGGGGGCCGCCGGGAGGCGGCTCAACCAGTGGATCACCCGCCTGGGCCTCCGGCGGGAGGACGTCTACATCGCCAACATCGTAAAGTGCCGGCCGCCCGGGAACCGGGCCCCCCTCCCGGAGGAGGCCGCTTCCTGCCTGCCGTACCTCAAGCGGCAGATCCGCGCGATCCGGCCGGAAACGATCTGCACGCTGGGCGCCGTCGCCCTGCAGTACCTGCTGGGTACGAACGAAAAGATCACCCGGGTGCGTGGGAAGTGGCGGGAGATCGACGGCATCCCGGTGCTCCCCACGTATCATCCGGCGTTCATCCTTCGCAACCAGACCCGGGAAACGGAGGCGTTCGCCGATTTCGACCTCCTTGCGGAGCGCCTCCATCTCAAGTGAAATGCGCGCGCCGCTGCCGATCGTGGGTGTGAGCCGGAAGGGGGAGGAGCGGCTGCGCTCCGGCCACCTCTGGGTCTTCGGGGACGACCTTCGCGACCTTCCGCGGGAGCTGCCGCCCGGATCCTGGGTGCGGGTCCTCTCCCGGGCGGGGGAACCCCTCGGGACGGGAACCCTGAATCTTGTCAGCCGTATTGCGCTGCGGGTCGTCTCCCGCGGGGAGGCGAGCCCCGGGAAGGCGTTCCTCCGCGAGCGGCTCGAGGAGGCTTGGAGGCGGCGGACCGAGGCGGGACTGGGGGGAGAGAGCGCCCTCCGGCTCGTGTATTCGGAGGGGGATTTCCTCCCCGGCCTGATCGTCGACCGGTACGGCTCCATCCTGAGCGTCCAGATCCTGACGGCGGGGATGGAGGCCGCACGCGAGGAAATCGTCGAATCGCTCTCGGAGAGGTTCCCCTGCCGTCTCCTCTATGAACGCTCCGAAGGGGGCGGCAGGAAACGGGAGGGGCTTCCCGAAAGCAAGGGGCCGTTGCGCGGCGGAGGCGATCCGCGGGAAGAAGTGGAAATGGACGGCCTCCGTTTTCTCGTAGACGTGGAGACCGGGCCCAAGACCGGGTTCTTCCTGGACCAGCGGGAGAACCGCCGGATCGTCCGGGGCCTCTCCCGGGGGAAGCGGGTGCTCGACGGCTTCTGCTCGACCGGGGCCTTCGGGCTTCACGCCCTGGCGGGAGGGGCCGAACGCGTCCTTGCGATCGACTCCTCGGCCTCCGCCGTGTCCGCCGCTAGGGAAAACGCCGCGCGGAACGGGTTCGCCGCACGCTGGGAGGGGAAGGCGGCCGACCTCTTCGCGGAACTGCGCGAGCTGGCCGCGTCCGGGCGGCGGTTCGACCTCGTCGTCCTGGACCCGCCCTCCTTCGCCAAGTCCCGGGAAGGCCGGGAGGGCGCGATGCGCGGATACCGGGACATCAACCGGCTGGGGCTCTCCGTGCTCGCACCGGGAGGGATCCTCGCGACGGCTTCTTGCACCCAGCTGGTCGATGTGGCGAAATGGAGGGAGGCGCTGAGGGCGGCCGCCGCCGATGCGCGGGTGGACCTGCAACTGCTGGCCACGGGCGGGCAGTCCCCCGATCACCCGGTCCTGCTCGGGGTGCCGGAAACCGAGTACCTGAAATTCGCCGTCTATCGGAAGAGGTCGTCGTGACGCTGCGGTCTGCCCGGCAAGGTTTTTCTTTCGCGGTCCTCCTTCTCGTCGCCGTCCTTCCCGCGCGCGCCGTTTCCGCGGAAGCGCCCCGCGAGGCGATGGTCGCGACGATCGCCGCCTCCATCAACCCTGTCACCGCCGATTACCTCTCTTCCGTCATCGAAAAGGCCGAAGGAGGGGATGCCGCCCTGATCGTCCTGGAGCTGGACACTCCCGGCGGCCTCGACAGCGCCATGCGCCAGATGGTCCAGGAAATCATCAAGACCCGGATTCCCGTGGCCGTCTACGTCTCGCCTTCGGGCGCCCGCGCGGCCTCCGCCGGGGTCCTCATCACCCTTGCCTCGGACATCGCCGTCATGGCCCCCGGAACCAACATCGGCGCGGCGCACCCGGTGAGCGTGGGGGGCGGCGGGATGGACAACACGATGGCGAAGAAAGTGGAGAACGACGCCGCCGCGTACGCCCGGTCCCTGGCGGAGAAAAAGGGGCGCAACGCCGCGTGGGCCGAGAGCGCCGTCCGGGAAAGCACCTCCCTCACGGAAAGGGACGCCCTGGAGAAGCAGGTCATCGACCTGGTCGCCCCGTCGCTCGACGACCTGCTGGCCCGGCTGGACGGGAAGGAGATCCGCAAGGGGGAGAGGACGATCGTCCTGCACACGAAGGGGATCCAGGTGACCCGGGTCCCCATGGGGATCCGCCACCGCATCCTGTCCTCGCTGGCCGACCCCAATATCGCCTACATCCTGATGATGATCGGCATCTACGGCATCTTCTTCGAGCTCTCCAATCCCGGCGCGGTGTTCCCCGGGATCGTCGGCGGGATCTCCCTGATCCTGGGGTTCTACTCCCTGCAGACGCTCTCGGCCAACTACGCCGGCTTTCTCCTCATCGCCCTGTCGATCATCCTTTTCATCCTGGAAGTCAAGGTCCACTCCTACGGCGCGCTGACGATCGGGGGGATCGTGTCGATGCTCCTGGGGAGCCTGATGCTCTTCCGCTCCTCCGCCGATCCGTACCTGCGGATCTCGTGGGGGGTGCTCCTGACGATGGTCGGCGTCTCCGTGGCCTTCTTCACGACGGTCGTCACGCTGGCGGTGCGGAGCCAGCTCCGCAAGCCCGTCACGGGGGCGGAGGGGATGATCGGGGAAACCGGGGAGGCGATGGAGGACTTCACCGGGGAAGGGAAGGTGTTCGTGCACGGGGAGTGGTGGAACGCGCGGTGCGGCGTCCCCCTGAAGAGGGGGGAAAAGGTCACCGTCGCCGGCCGGGAGGGGATGACGCTCCTCGTCGAGCCGAAGAATACGAGCAGTTGAAAGGGAGTCCTTAAGAGGATCCCGGAAGGAGGGAATGGAATGGTTCCGTATTTCGCGCTGGTGATCATCGTGATCCTGTTCCTGTACAGCGCCATCAAGATCCTCAACGAGTACGAACGGGGGGTGATCTTCCGGCTGGGCCGGGTCATCGGGGCCAAGGGGCCGGGGCTCATCCTGCTGATCCCCGTCATCGACAAGATGGTCCGGGTGGACCTGCGCGTCGTGGCGATGGACGTCCCCGCCCAGGACGTGATCACGCGGGACAACGTCACGATCAAGGTGAGCGCCGTGCTCTACTTCCGCGTCCTGGACCCCAACCGGGCGATCATCAGCGTCGAAAACTACCTGTACGCCACCTCGCAGCTCGCCCAGACGACCCTGCGGTCGGTGTGCGGGCAGGCCGAGCTGGACGACCTCCTCTCCGAGCGGGAGAAGATCAACGCGCACCTCCAGGAGATCCTCGACAAGGACACGGAGCCGTGGGGCGTCAAAGTCGCAAAGGTGGAGATCAAGAACATCGACCTGCCGCAGGAGATGCAGCGCGCCATCGCCAAGCAGGCCGAGGCCGAACGGGAACGGCGCGCCAAGGTGATCGGCGCCGAGGGGGAGTTCCAGGCGGCGCAGAAGCTCGCGGACGCGGCGCAGATCATCGGCGCCCAACCGATCGCGCTGCAGCTGCGGTATCTGCAGACGCTGCGGGAAGTGGCGTCCGAGAACAACTCGACGACCATCTTCCCCGTTCCGATCGACCTGTTCACCCCCTTCATGGAGATCGCGAAGGCGATGAAAGGCACCATCCCGCCGGCAGGCGGCGGACCCCCGCAGGGGGGCGCGTAAGAACGCGATCGATGGGGAGGGGCCGCCGTTCATCAAGGAGCGCGATCGCCGTCGCGCTCCTTCTCGTTTCCGCCTCCGGCGCCCTCCTGTTCGGAGGGTGCGCCGCCGCGCCGCCGCGGGCGGACCTGCCTTCCGCCGCCCCGCCGGGCGAGAGGATTCCAACGGTTCCACCCCGGCAACCGTCTCCGGAAGCCCTCCCTCCGGCGGCACCACGGCCGCAGGCGCCGCTCCCGTCCGTTCGCACGGAGTCCGCATCCTTGCACCCCGTGCGCGTTCTCCTGGGGGGGGCGCAGGAAAAGCTTTCGGTCGCAGGGGAATCGATCCGTGCCTGGAACTTTGCAGGAACCCTGGTGGCCGAAGGAAGCGGGACGGTGAACCTTTCCGTTCGCGGCGAGAAAATTCTGTGGGGCAGGGAGAAAACGCTTTCCTCGCCGATCGACATCGCCTCGCCTTCCGGTTTACGGCTCGGCGGGAAGCAGCTCGTCGGCAGGATCCGGGTTTCGGCCCGCCGGGGTCAGCTGCTGGCCGTGGCGGTCGTCCCCCTGGAGGAGTACGTCGCGGCGGTCGTCAGCCGGGAGGCCCCCCCGTCCTTCCATCCGGAAGCGCTCTCGGCCCTGGCGGTGGCGGTGCGGACCTACGCCCTGCTGGCATTGGAGAAGCCGCGCGAAGCCACCCATGACGTCGTCTCCGGAGTGGAGGACCAGGTCTTCGACGGGATGGACAACGTCGCCCAGGTGTTCCGGAAGGCGGCCGAGTCGACGAGGGGCGAGGTTCTCGCCTGGCGGGGGACCCTCGCGCTCGTGGCGTATCATTCCACCTGCGGGGGAAGGACCGAAACCGCGAAGGATGCCTGGGGGACCGACGTGCCGTATCTGCGTTCCCTTACGTGCGATGACTGCCGGGACAGCCCCGCGTTCCGCTGGGATTACCGGATGACGGCGAAAGAGGGGAAGCGGATTGCGCTTTCGCTGGGAGTGAGAGCGATCGACGACTTGAGGATCGAAGTCGCGGGGCGCACCTCCACGGGCCGCGCGCTCCGCGTGCGGCTTTCCTCGGGAAGGGTTTCCCGGGAGGTTTCCGCCGCCGTGTTCCGGCGGGAGGCCGGTTACGCCCGCGTCAAAAGCCTGAAGATGGAAATCGTTCCGGTAGGAAACGGGTGGGTGATTGCGGGGCAGGGGTACGGCCACGGCGTGGGAATGTGCCAGTGGGGGGCCGACGGCATGGCCAAGAGCGGGAAGACGTACCGGGAGATCCTGGCGCGTTATTACCCGGATACCGTTCTTGCCCGGAGCTCCCCCTGAGGACCGCGGATCTCGATTACCCCCTGCCGCAGGACCGGATCGCCCAGGTCCCGGCGGAAACGCGGCGCGACGCCCGCCTGATGGCGGTGTGCCGGAAAACGGGAGAGATCCGTCACCTGCGGTTTCCGGACCTCGCGGGACTCCTCCGCCGGGGCGATCTCCTCGTGCTGAACGACACGAAGGTGATCCGGGGCCGTCTTCGCGCGAGAAAGGCGACCGGGGCGGCGGTCGAAATCTTCCTGCTCTCCCCCCTTGGAGAGCGGGATCCCGGGGAAGAGACCTGGGAAGCCTTGGCGCGGCCGTCGAAGAGGCTTGCGGAAGGGATGTCCTTCCGCGTGGGAGAGGAGCTCGCCGTCACGCTCCTGCGCCGCCTGGGGGAAGGGCGGTGGTCGGTGCGGCTGTCCGCCCGCCGCGAAGTCCACGAGGTTCTCGAGCGCTGGGGGGAGGTCCCCCTTCCGCCCTATATCCGGAGAAGGGCGGGGGACCCGTTGCTTTTGACGGACGCGGAGCGGTACCAGACGGTGTACGCTCAGCGTCCAGGCTCCGTCGCGGCGCCCACCGCGGGGCTGCACTTCGACGGGAGCCTGCTTGCGGAAATCGCCCGCGCCGGGGTGGCGACGGCCGCGGTGACCCTGACGATCGGGTACGGGACGTTCTCCGCGATCCGCGCCGGGGAGGTGGAGGACCATGAGATCCACCCGGAGGAGTACCGCCTGGGAAGCGGGACGGCGGCCGCGGCCGCCGCGGCGAGGGACCGCGGGGGAAGAGTCGTGGCGGTGGGGACGACAAGCGTCCGGACCCTCGAAACGTGCGCGGCGCCGGACGGGAGGGTGTCGCCCTCCGAAGGGACGACGCGGCTGTTCATCACGCCCGGGTACCGGTTCCGCGCCGTCGATGTCCTCCTGACCAACTTCCACCTCCCCCGCTCGAGCCTGCTTGCGCTCGTGATGGCGTTCGGCGGCGTGGAGTTGATCCGGGAGGCCTATCGGAAGGCGGTTGCGGAGCGGTACCGGTTTTTCAGCTACGGCGACGCGATGCTCGTGTTCTAGGGACGGTCCTGGAGTGGGGCTTGGCAGAACCACAAAGGGCTCGCAGTTACACAGCCGGGGGAGATGGACCGAAAGGGGATGCCAGGACCGTCCCGGTTTTTAGGAGGTAAGGTTGCCGATCTCTTTTACCGTGACCGCCCGCGATCCCGGGACAGCCGCCCGGACCGGGACGATTTCGAGCGAGCGCGGGAAATTCTTAACCCCGGCGTTCCTGCCGGTGGGAACCGCGGCCGCGGTCAAGGGGGTGTGGCCCGGCCAGCTGAAGGAAATGGGATATGGGTGCGTCCTGTCCAACACCTATCACCTGTACCTGCGGCCCGGGCACGAACGGGTCCGGCGGTTGGGAGGGCTGCACCGGTTCATGGGATGGGATGCCTCCCTCCTGACCGACAGCGGGGGATACCAGGTGTTTTCCTTAAGCTCCCTGCGGAAGGTGACGGACGATGCGGTGACTTTCCGGTCCCACATCGACGGCTCGCTTCACGTCTTGTCGCCGGAGCTTGCCGTTTCCGCGCAGGAGGCGCTGGGGTCGGACATCCGGATGGTGCTGGACGAATGCGTCGAATACCCGGCGGGGCGCCGCGAGGTGGAGGAGGCGGTGCGGCGGACGACCGGGTGGGCGCGCAGGAGCCTTGCCGCCAGCCGCCGCGAAGAGGGGGGGTTGTTCGGGATCGTCCAGGGGGGGATGTTCCCGGACCTGCGAAAGCGCAGCGCGGAGGAGATCTGCTCGCTGGATTTCCCCGGGTACGCCATCGGCGGGGTGAGCGTCGGAGAGGGGAAGGAGCTCCAGCGGGAAATGGTCGCCCTCACCGCCCCGTTGCTGCCCGCTTCGACCCCGAAGTACCTGATGGGCGTGGGGACGCCGGCCGACATCCTCTTTGCCGTTTCCCGCGGCGTGGACCTGTTCGACTGCGTGCTGCCCACCCGCAACGCGCGCAACGGGATGCTGTTCACCTCAGCGGGGCCGCTCGTCATCAAGCAGGCGCGCTATGCCGAAGACCCGCTCCCGCCCGACGGGAAGTGCGGCTGTCCGACCTGCCGCTCCTTCTCCCGCGCCTACCTGCGCCACCTCTACCTGCAGAGGGAGATCCTGTCCGCGATGCTTTTGACCGTCCACAACCTGCACTTCTACGCCCGGTGGATGGAGAGGATCCGGCAGGCAATTTTGGTTGGAAATTTCGGGGAATTTATGAAAGAATCTCTCGGTTCAGGCAACGACTAGCTCCTCGCGGAGGTCACGATGATGCTGTTATCCGGTGTTGCGTACGCAATGGGATCGAAGGGCGCGGGAGGCGGCGGCGGCATCGAGGTCCTCGCCCTGCCCTTGCTCTTTTTCGGGATCTTCTACCTCCTGGTCTTCCGCCCCCAGCAGAAACAGGCGAAGAGGCAGAAGGAGTTCCTGCAGAACCTCAAGGTCGGGGACCGCGTGGTGACGAGCGGCGGCCTGCACGGGGAGGTCACCGGGCTGACCGACACGACGATCACCCTGGAAATCGCCGACCGGGTGCGCGTCAAGGTGACCCGCGCCGCGGTGACGGGAAAGAGCCAGGAAGCGGCGGCCCCGGAAGGCAAGACGTCCAAGGGGTAACAGGACGAAAGGAGCGATTCAAGGGATATGTGGAAGAGCATCCAGTGGAGGGCCACGCTGATCGCCGTGCTGACGGCGGTCTCGATCGCGGTGGTGCTGCCGAGCCTGACCGACAATCTGCCGGAAACCTGGAAGAAGATGCCGAAGATCCACCTGGGGCTGGACCTCCAGGGCGGGGTCTTCCTGCGCCTGGCCGTCGAGATCGACAAGGCCATCGAGAACACGACGCTGCGGTACGCCGACGACGCGCGCGCGATCTGCCGGGAAAAGGGGATCCCCGTGCTGGGATGGCAGAAGGAAGGGTTGGACGGATTTTCGCTCAAGTTCCCCCCCGGCGACTTCGCGGGACGCGGCATGACCGTGCTGAAGGACGAACTGGCTTCCCTGGACTTCTCGCTCGGCGAGACGAAAACCGAGGGCGCGACGATCGTCGGCCGGATGAAGCCGGCCGAGGTCCAGGCGATCCGGGCGAACGCCGTCGTGCAGGGCGTCGAGACGATCCGCAACCGCATCGACCAGTTCGGGGTGCGCGAGCCGCAGATCGTGGCCGAAGGCGATGACCGGATCGTCGTCCAGCTCCCGGGCGTCAAGGACCAGCAGCGGGCCATCGAGCTGGTGGGGAAAACCGCGCTCCTCGAGTTCAAGCTGGTGGACGAGGGGGCGAGCATCGAAGAGGCGATGAAAGGGAGCGTCCCCGAGGACGGCGAGATCCTCTACCAGAGATCCGTGGACCCGCAGACCGGACGGACCAACAAGACGCCCCTGCTCGTGAAGAAACGGGCCGTGTTGACCGGGGACACGATCAAGACGGCCAAGGTGAATTTCGGGTCCCAGCGCGGGGGCGCCTACGTTTCGCTCTCGTTCGATGCCCGCGGCACGAAGATCTTCGACCGGGTCACCGCCGAGAACGTGAAGCGCCGCCTGGCGATCGTCCTCGACGGCACCATCTACTCGGCTCCCGTCATCCAGGAGCGGATCTCCGGCGGAGAGGCGCAGATCACCGGCGATTTCACGGCCGAGCAAGCCTCCGACCTGGCGATCGTCCTCCGGGCCGGGTCGCTGCCCGCCCCCGTCAAGGTGATCCAGAACGTCACCGTGGGCCCGTCGCTGGGGCTGGACTCCATCCAGAAGGGAGTGCGCGCGGCGATCATCGGCGCGTTCCTCGTGGTGGTCTTCATGGCGGTCTACTACCGGTTCGCGGGGCTGGTGGCCGACTTCGCCCTGATCTTCAACATCCTCTTCCTGCTGTCGGGGATGGCGCTCCTGGAGGCGACCCTCACCCTGCCGGGGATCGCCGGCATCATCCTGGCCATCGGGATGGCGGTCGACTCCAACGTGCTGATCTTCGAGCGCATCCGGGAGGAGATCCGGACGAAGAAGACGGTCCGGGCGTCGATCGACGCGGGCTACGACAAGGCGTTCTGGACGGTGGTCGACTCCCACGTGACGACGCTCATCACGGCGATGATCCTGTTCCAGTTCGGGACCGGCCCGATCAAGGGGTTCGCCGTCACGCTCTCCATGGGCGTGGCGATCAATCTCTTCACGGCGCTCGTCTGCACCAAGGTGGTGTTCGATTACCTCAACGCCCGGCGGCCGATGCAGGCGCTGAGCATCTAGTTCAAGGACAGGGGACCCAAGCGGCCATGATGGAGCTCATCAAAAACACCCGCATCGACTTCATGGGGATCAAGAAGTACGCGTTCGCCTTCTCGGCCGTTCTGGTCCTGCTCGGGCTGTTCGGCGTCGTCCAGATCTACCGGGGGCGCGCCAACATGGGGATCGACCTGGCGGGCGGCACCTCCATCCAGCTGAAGTTCCAGAAGCCGGTGTCGATGGACCAGGTCCGCCAGCTGCTGGCGGGGGCGGGGCACGGGGAGGCGAACCTGCAGGAAGTCCCGGGGGAGAACATCCTGATCATCAAGGTGGGGGCGAAGGGCAAGGAAGAAAAGATGGTCTCCGAACAGGTGGTGAGCCTCCTCCGCCAGAAGTTCCCCGACAACCCGGGCACGGTGGAGAGCGTCGCAGAGATCGGGCCCGCGATCGGCAGGAAGCTGCGCTCGGACGCGGTCCTGGCGCTGGCGGTCTCCGCGCTGGCCATCATCGCGTACCTCGCGTGGCGGTTCGAGTTCAAATTCGGCGTCGCCGCGGCGATCGCCACGTTCCACGACGTGGCGGCCCTGGTGGGGATCTTCTACCTGCTCGGGAAGGAGATGGACCTCCTCTTCATCACCGCCCTCCTGACCATCGGCGGATATTCGCTCACCGACACGGTCGTGGTCTTCGACCGCATCCGGGAGAATATCCGGCTGAGGAAGAAGGGGACGTTCTCCGAGACGATCAACCTGAGCGTGAACGAGGTCCTGAGCCGCACGGTGGTCACCTCCCTGACGGTGTTCCTGACCTGCCTCGCGCTGCTCTTCTTCGGCGGCGTCGTACTGAAAGAGTTTGCGCTGGCCCTCACGATCGGGATGGTCGTGGGGACCTACTCTTCCATCTTCGTCGCCAGCCCGATCATCGCGATCTGGCGGGGGGAGAAGATGGTCGAGGTGAAAAGGTAAGGGGTGGAGGGGCGAACCCGACGGGAGTGGACGCTCCGGACCCCTGACCGATCGCTCGTCCGGGAGATCTGCGTTAAAACCGGGCTTTCTCCCACCGCGGCGACGATCCTGGCCAATCGCGGGATCGCCGGCGACGGCGAGGCCGACCGCTTCCTCTCCGGCACCCTGCGGGACATTTCTTCTCCCCTGTTGATGAAGGACCTCGAGAAGGCGGCGCTTCGCCTGATCGAGGCGGGCCGCCGGAACGAACCGGTGCTGATCTACGCCGATTACGACGTGGACGGCGCCACCGGCGCCGCCTGCCTGTTCCTTTTCCTCCAGGAGGCCTTCCCCGGGCTCCCGGTGCGGATCCACCAGAACCACCGGGTCGTGGACGGCTACGGGCTGCGTCCCGAGCACCTGGACGCCGCGGCGGCCTCCGGGGTCAAGCTCGTCGTGACGGTCGACTGCGGCATCTCCGACATCGAGGCGATCCGGCGCGCGACGGCACGCGGGGTGGATGTGATCGTGACCGACCACCACCTCCCGGGTCCGGCGCTTCCTCCGGCGATCGCCGTCCTCAACCCCAAGCGGCGCGATTGCGGGTTCCCGGAGAAGGAGCTGGCCGGCGTGGGAGTGGCGTTCACGCTGGTGCGCGGCCTCCGCGCAATGCTGCGGGGCGACGGATCGCCCGCGGGGGAGGCGGAACGCGGGGGCCTCCGCCGCTATCTCGACCTCGTGGCGCTGGGCACCGTGGCGGATATGGTCCCCTTGCGGGGGGACAACCGCATCCTCGTGAAGGAGGGGATTCGCGAGATCCGGGAGCATCCCCGCGCGGGAGTGGCCGCCCTCCTGTCGGTGGCGGGCATCGATCCGGGGACGGCGAACGAGTCCGATCTGGGGTTCCGGGTCGGACCGCGGCTGAATGCGGCCGGCAGGGTGGGGGAATCCCGGCGCAGCTCCGACATTCTGGTCACCGGCGACCGCGACGAGGCCTGGCGGATCGCCGCCGAGCTCAACGCCGACAACTCCCGCCGGCAGCGGGAGGAGGAGCGGATCCTGCGTTCCGCCGAGGCGGCCCTCCTTTCGGGCCCTCCCGCCTCCGGCCTGGGCGCCATCGTGCTGGCCGATCCGGACTGGCACATCGGGGTGCTGGGGATCGTGGCCTCCAAGCTGGCGGAGAGGTTCTTCCGCCCCACGGTCCTCCTGCGGCTGGAAAAAGCGGAGGCCAGGGGCTCCTGCCGCAGCGTCGACGGTTTCCCGCTGGTGGATGCCCTCGAGGAGCTGTCCGCCCTGCTGTCCCGCTACGGGGGGCACAGCCAGGCGGCGGGGCTTGCCCTTCCCGTGGAGAATTTGCCCGCGTTCCGCGAGGGGATGAACCGCATCGCCCGCGGCTACGCCTCGATGCGGGGGGAGAGCGCTCCCGGCATGCCGGTGGACGCGCAGGTCGGGCTCGGCGACCTCACCCCCGTTTTCCTGGAGGAACTGGAGCGCATGCGTCCGTTCGGCATGGGGAACGAGGAGCCGGTCCTCCTCGCCCGGAGGCTCCGGGTCACGCGGAAAAAAACGTTCGGGGCCAGCGGGCAGCATCTTAAATTCGAGGTGGCGGGCGACAACCGGAGGTTCGAGGTGGTGGCGTTCCACCGCCCTGCGCTTCCCGTGGAGCCGGAGGGGTGCGTGGACCTGTTGTTCACTCCCCAGAGGGTCTATTTCCGAGGGAACCGGGGCGTGCGCCTTCTTTTGCGCGACGTCCGTCCGTGAGAGGGGAAGGGGAGTGCCGGGCTGGGGGAAGATCCGCGACAAGCTCCACGAGGCGTTTTCGGGGGAGACGGACGAGAAGGCGCTGGCCGCCGGCTTCGCCGTCGGGGTCTTCTTCAGCTTCTCGCCGCTGGTTTCCCTCCACACCGTTCTGGCGCTCCTGGTGGCGCTGATCTTCCGGCTCAGCAAGATCGCGGCGGCCGCCGGCGTGTGGGTGAACAATCCCTATACGATGCCCTTCGTGTTCTACGGCTGCCTGCGGCTCGGCGAGTGGATGCTGGGCAGCGGCTTTCACCCCCTGGTGTGCGAGCAGTGGACGCTCGACGCCGTCCTCCGGGCGGCCCTGCCCTGCATCGCCCCGCTGATGCTGGGGACCACGGTCGTCGGGCTGGCCGCCGGCGCGGTTGCGTATGTTGTTGTCTATCGAATCGCCGTCAGGGTAAAATCTGCGCGGCGGTAAGCGTAAGAACCCCGCGTTCCCCGGCGGGACGCCGTCCGCAAAGGAGGTATCCCCGTGAAGCCTTACTCGGTCAGTTTCGGAGGGATCACCGACAAGTATTCCTCCTGGAAGAATTCGTCCTTCGGCGTCATCCCGTTCCCGATCGACCTGACGACCACCTACATGGGGGGCGCCCGCAACGGCCCCCGGGCGATCCTGGAGGCCTCCCGCCACATGGAGCTCTTCGACGAGGAGAGCAAGATCGAGACGTACCGGGCGGGAATCTTCACCTCCACGGAAGTCCCGCTGGTGACGACCGGCCCGCTCTCCATGCTGAAGCAGGTGGAGCGCAGGTTCCGCTCGGTCATCAAGGCCGGAAAGTTCCCCGTTCTCCTGGGCGGGGAGCATTCGGGGACCTGCGGCGCCGTGGCGGCGCTCCGGAAGAAATACGGGGAGCTGACGGTGCTCCAGTTCGACGCGCATGCGGACCTGCGGGACTCCTACCTCGGGTCTCCGTGGAACCACGCCTGCGTCGGGCGGCGGATCGTGGACTCCGGCGCGAAGCTCGTCCAGGTGGGGATCCGGAGCATGTCGGAGGAGGAGGACCGCTTCCTGAAGAAATCGGAGAGCGTGAAGACGTTCTACGCATCGGAGCTCCGGGAGAGCCTGGGCGACGTCACCAAGGGGATCGTCAGCAGCCTTTCCGGCAACGTGTACATCACCTTCGACCTGGACGCCTTCGACCCGGGCGTCATGCCTTCCGTGGGGACGCCGGAGCCGGGAGGCCTGGGCTGGTTCGAAGCGGTCGACATTCTCCGCGACGTCATGCTGTCCAACTGCAACATCGTCGGGTTCGACATCATGGAGCTGGCGCCGATCCCCGGGATGGTCGCCCCGGACTTTCTCGCCGCCAAGCTGTGCTACCGCATGATGGGCTGGGTCCTCGCGAAACAAGAGGAAAAATAGGGTCCGCCCCCGCAAAGGAGAATCCGCCGATGTTCGTGCCCTCGAAGGTCTTCTTCACCAAGGGTGTCGGGCGACACCGGGAGCAGCTGACCTCGTTCGAGCTTGCCCTCCGGGACGCCGGGATCGAGAAATACAACCTGGTGCAGGTGTCCAGCATTTTCCCCCCCAAGTGCAGGATCATCAAGAAGGAGGAGGGCTTGAATCTCCTGTCGCCGGGGGAGATCGTGTTCGTCGTCATGAGCCGGTGCCAGAGCGACGAGCCGCGGAGGCTGATCGCCTCGTCGGTGGGGTGCGCGCTTCCCTCCGACCGCGACGTTTACGGCTACCTGAGCGAGCACCACGCCTACGGCCAGACCGAGAAAGTCGCCGGGGATTATTCCGAAGACCTCGCCGCCGCGATGCTCGCTTCCACGCTGGGCATCGAGTTCGACGAGGAGAAGAGCTGGGACGAGAAGAAGGAAGTGTGGAAGATCAGCGGGAAGATCTACCGTTCGTTCAACATCACCCAGTCGGCGATCGTGCGGGACGAGTACACGACCGTGATCGCGGCGGCCGTCCTGGTCATCTGATTCGTAAAGGGGAGGCGGCATGAGGGGGGCGAAGATCCTGGGGACCGGCAGGGCGCTGCCTCCGCGGGTGGTGACCAACGCCGACCTGGTGAAGTGCATGGACACCACGGAGGAGTGGATCGTTCAGCGCACCGGGATCCGGGAGCGGCGTTTCGTCGACCCGGGGACCGGGACCGCCGACCTGGGGGTCGAGGCCGCGCGCGCCGCAATCGCCCGCGCCGGGCTTTCCCTCTCCGATATCGATTTCATCGTCTTTGCGACCGTCTCGCCGGATTATTTCTTTCCGGGCGGAGGGGTGTTCGTCCAGGAGAAGCTCGGGCTCCCCACGATCGGCGCCCTCGATGTCCGGACGCAGTGCACCGGTTTCATCTATGGGCTCTCGGTGGCCGAGGCCTACATCAAAGGCGGGTTCTACAACCACGTTCTGGTGATCGGCTCCGAAGTGCAGAGCACCGGCCTGGACTTCAGCACCGCGGGGCGGGACGTTTCGGCCATCTTCGGGGACGGGGCCGGGGCCGTGGTCGTGGGGCCGGCCGAGCCGGGGAAGGGGATCCTCTCCTCCCACCTGCACGCGGAGGGGAAGTACGCAAAAGATTTGATGTGCGAGGCGCCCTCCTCCATCGAGCACCCTCGCTTGAGCCACGAGATGCTGGACGCCGGGCGCCACTGGCCCAGGATGAACGGCCGGTATGTGTTCACCCATGCGGTCCGGCGGTTCCCCGAGGTGATCCGCGAGGCGCTCGCGGCGAACGGGATGTCGATCGCGGACCTGTCCCTCGTCATTCCGCACCAGGCGAATTTGAGGATCACGCAGGCCGTGGCGGGCGCTCTGGGCGTCCCCGAAGGGAAGGTCTACTCGAACATCGAGAAGTACGGAAACACCACCGCCGCCTCGATCCCCATCGCGCTCGACGAGTGCGTCGAGCAGGAACGGATCCGGGAGGGGGACCTCGTGTGCCTCGCGGCTTTCGGATCGGGGTTCACCTGGGCCGCGACGATGATCCGCTGGTAGCGTGGAGAAGATTCTGCGTGTGAGGATTCGGGAGATGGAGCCGGGAGATCTCGACGAGGTGTTGGCCATCGAGGAGGTTTCGTTCCCCACCCCATGGCCCCGAAAGCTCTTCGAGGAAGAGATCGTCCGGGAATTTTCGGACGCCCTCGTCGCGGTCCCCGCGGAAGGGGAGGGCGTCGTGGGATACTCGATCTGCTGGACCGTGGCGGACGAGTCCCACCTGTTGAACATCGCGGTCCGGCTGGATTCGCGCGAGCGCGGCGTGGGCAGCCAGCTCCTCGGGGAATGCATCCGAAGGGGGGCCCGGGCGGGGGCCGGCCGCATCTACCTGGAAGTGCGCGCAGGGAACGCTCCCGCCATCCGGATGTACGAGCGGGAGGGGTTTTCCTTCCAGGGGATTCGAAGAGGGTATTACGCGGATACCGGAGAGGACGCGGTCCTTCTCACCCGGGAGCTGCGGAGGTCGGATGTCCCATAGCCGGATGCAGTTCGTGGCGGGGAAAATCGTGCGGAACGAGGGGCACGGGGAGATCTTCTATCGCCTGGAGGCGGCCGTACCCGAGCCGGTCGAGTTCGAGCCGGGCCAGTTCGCCATGGTCTCCGGCTGGCCGGGAAACGACCCGCTGCTCCCGAGGCCCCTGGCGATCTTCCGGGCGGGCGCGGCGCCGAAAGGCAAGGGGACGGTCGAGTTCGTCTACAAGGTCGTGGGGCGCGGCACCGCGCTGCTGTCGGGGATGCACCCGGGAGAGCCGCTGTCCCTTACCCTGCCGCTGGGCCGGGGGTTCGACCTCGGCAAGGAAGGGCGCCTGTACTGGCTCGTGGGCGGCGGCGTCGGGTTCTCGACCGTCTTTCCCGCAGCCGCGGCGCTCGGGAGGCGGCGGGCGGAATACGAAATGTTTCTGGGAAGCCGCACCCGCGAGCAGCTCCCCCCGAAGGAGTGGACGCCCGGCGGCTCCGCCCCGGGACGCGTCCATCTCTGCACCGAGGACGGCACCGCCGGCTATTTCGGGCAGGTCACCGACGTCATCCGGGAGCGGGTGGCGGCCCTTTCCGATGCCGACGCCTCCCGCCTGACGATCCTCGCCTGCGGCCCCCGCGAGATGCTGAAGGAGATCGCCCAGGAGGCCTCGATGCGAGGCGCGGAGATGCAGGCGGCGCTCGAAAATCACATGGCGTGCGGGTTCGGCGTCTGCTGGGGGTGCGTCGTGGCCCTGCGGGAGGGGGAGAAGACCGGCTACCGGCGGGTATGCAAGGAAGGGCCGGTGTTCGACGCGAGGGAGGTCGTCTGGTGAAGCCGGACCTCTCCGTATCCCTGGGAAGGCTTCGCCTGAAGAACCCGGTGATGAGCGCGTCGGGGACGTTCGGGTACGGGCTCG
>Ga0334722_10000536_pt1 | contig 54999 bp, 57 predicted proteins | sample C3_bottom_MG_FD_207210 | JGI IMG/M metagenome (GOLD analysis project Ga0334722, IMG submission 207210) | Sediment microbial communities from Yellowstone Lake, YNP, Wyoming, USA - C3_bottom | ecosystem: Environmental > Aquatic > Freshwater > Lake > Sediment | place: USA: Wyoming | collected...
GTACCTTCCCCTGGTCGTCGCCTACCGCAACGGGGCCCCGGTGCGCCTTCGGGATATCGGGTCCGTCGTCGACGGCGTCGAGAACGACAAGGTGGCGAGCTGGTACAACAAGACCCGCGCGATCGTACTGGCCATCCAGAAGCAGCCGGGCACCAACACCGTGGAGGTGGTGGACGCCATCCGCCTGCTCCTCCCGACGTTCCGGTCCCAGATGCCCGCCTCCGTCGACCTGGCGATCCTCTACGACCGGTCCGTGTCGATCCGGGACTCGGTGCACGACGTCAAGTTCACGCTGTTCCTGGCCATCTGCCTGGTCGTCCTGGTGATCTTCCTGTTTTTGCGGAACGTCTCGGCAACCGTGATCCCCAGCCTGGCGCTTCCCATGTCGATCGTGGGGACCTTCGCCGTGATGTACCTGCTGGGCTACAGCCTGGACAACCTCTCGCTGATGGCCCTGACGCTCTCGGTCGGGTTCGTGGTCGACGACGCCATCGTCATGCTCGAGAACATCGTCCGGCACATGGAAAAGGGAAAGGATCCTCGCCAGGCCGCGTTCGACGGATCGCGCGAGATCGGTTTCACCATCCTGTCGATGACCCTGTCGCTCGCGGCGGTCTTCATCCCCGTCCTTTTCATGGGGGGGGTCGTCGGCCGTCTCCTCCACGAGTTCGCGGCGACGATCATCGCCGCGATCCTCATCTCCGGGGTCGTTTCCCTTACGCTGACTCCAATGCTCTGCAGCCGGTTTCTCCGTCCGCCGTCAACGGAGCGGCACGGCCGCCTCTACGCCGCCTCGGAGCGGGTCTTCAACGCCATGCTCGCGGGCTACGACTGGAGCCTCACGAGGGTCCTGCGGCGCCCACGGACCACGATCCTTCTTTCCATCGTCCTTTTCGCCGCGACGGCGTACCTGTTCGTCTACATCCCCAAGGGGTTCCTGCCGAACGAGGACACCGGGCTGCTCTTCACGTTCACCGAGGCGGCACAGGGGATCTCCTTCGACGCAATGAAGGAGCACCAGACTGCCGTGGCGAACATCGTCGGCAAGGACCCGAACGTGGAGTCCCTGATGTCCAGCGTGGGGGCCAGCGGCCCAAACGTGGCGGGGAACTCGGGGCGCATTTTCATCCGTCTCAAGCCCCGGGCGGATCGTGCCTTAAGCGCGGACGAGATCATCCAGGAGATGCGTCCGAAGCTGGCCGGGATCCCCGGGATCCGCGCGTTCCTCCAGAACCTTCCCCCGATCCGGATCGGAGGGCAGCTCACGAAGAGCCAGTACCAGCTCACACTCCAGAGCCCGGACACCGGCGACCTGTACCGGATGGCCCCCCTTCTCGAGGAAAAGCTGCGAGGCCTTTCGGGGCTGCAGGACGTGACAAGCGACCTGCAGATCGCAAACCCGCAGGTCAATGTGGAAATTAACCGCGACAAAGCGCGGTCGATGGGTGTCTCGGCGGAGCAGATCGAGGATGCGCTCTTCAGCGCCTATGGAGCCCGACAAATTTCCACCATCTTCGCACCCAACAACACGTACAAGGTCATCCTGGAGCTCCTCCCCAAGTTCCAGACGGACCCGGCGGCACTCTCCCGGCTGTACGTCCGGTCCTCCTCGGGGATGCTGGTGCCGCTGTCCGCCGTGGCCCGGCTCACGCCCGGTGTGGGCCCGCTCCTCGTGAACCACCTCGGCCAGCTCCCCTCGGTCACCCTGTCGTTCAATCTCCGGCCGGGCGTGGCGCTGGGCGACGCGGTGTCCGCGGTGGACAAGGTGGCCCGCGCCACCCTCCCCACGTCCATCACCACGAGTTTCCAGGGGACCGCCCAGGCTTTTCAGGCTTCCTTGAAGGGTCTGGGGATCCTGCTGCTGATGGCGATCCTGGTCATCTACATCGTCCTGGGAGTGCTGTACGAGAGTTTCATCCATCCCCTCACGATCCTGTCCGGTCTCCCTTCCGCGGGACTGGGCGCGTTGCTGGCGCTGCTCCTCTTCCGGCTGGACCTGAACCTCTACGCCTTCGTGGGCGTCATCATGCTGATCGGTATCGTGAAGAAGAACGCCATCATGATGATCGACTTCGCCCTGGAGGCCGAGCGCAAGGAAGGAAAAGGACCCACCGAGGCGATCCACGAAGGATGTCTCATCCGGTTCCGGCCGATCATGATGACCACGATGTCCGCTCTCATGGCAACCCTTCCGATCGCGGTGGGCTACGGGGCGGGAGGGGAATCGCGGAGCGCGATGGGGATCGCCGTCGTGGGCGGCCTGCTCTTCTCCCAGTTGATCACCCTTTACCTGACGCCGGTCGTCTATGTGACGCTGGACCGGTTCCAGGCGGCGGTCCGAAAGACAACCCGCAGGGGCACTCCCCGGTAGCCGCCTCACGCCGGGGACGGCTCGCGCAGGCTGTCCCCCTTCACCTTTCGGATCTCCCGGATGAGGGCCGGGACGATCTTCCGGAAATCGGAAACGACGCAGTAGTCGGACGACTCGAACATCGGGGCGCGCGGGTCGCTGTTGACGCTCACGATGACTCCCGCGTCCTTGATCCCCACCGTGTGGTGCGGGGATCCGGAAATACCGAACCCGAGGTAGACCTTCGGGCGCACGGTCTTGCCGCTCGTCCCGATCATCGCGTGATCGCCGGAGGTCCACCCCTCGTCGAGCGCGGGGCGCGTGCACCCGACGGCGCCGGACAGCTCGCGGGCCAGATCATCCAGGAGCGCCCACGGCTCCTTCCCGCCGATCCCGAAGCCGCCGGCCACGACGACATCCGCCCCTTCGAGCGGCACCCCTTCCGGCTCCTTCCGGACGACCTTGACCGCGCGGAGCCGGATCGTCTCCCCTTCCAGCAGCGCCGCGGCGTCCTCGCGCACAACGATCCCCTTCCGGTCCGCGCGGGGCGGGGGCTGGAACATCCCGGGTTTGACGCTCGCCATCTGCGGGCGCCTCGCCGGACAGAACATCTCCGTGTGCACGCGCCCCCCGAACCCGAGGACGCCCATCATCAGCAGGCCGTCGGCCGAAAGGTCGAGGTTCGTGCAGTGGGCTCCAAGCCCGGTGTCGAGGCGGGCCGCCACCGTGGGCGCCAGCTCCTCCCCGCAGGCGCTGGCTCCGAACAGGACGACCCCGGGGTCCTCCCGGACGATGAGCCGGGTCAGCACCGCGCCGTGCGTGTCGTTCTGGAACGGTAGAAGCCTCGGGTCGTCGACCAGGAACACCTTGTCCGCGCCGAGCCAGGCGAGCACCGAAGCCAGGCCGCCCGCGTCCTTCCCGATCAGCACCGCCGCGACCTCGCACCCGCCCGCCGCGCGCGCCATCCGTAGCGCCTGCCCGAGGATCTCGAGGCTCACCGGGGCGAGCGTTCCCCCCGCCTGCTCCGCCACGATCCAGATCGCGCCCCTTCGGACGGGCGCCTTGCCCTCCCCCGTCATCCGAGCACCCCTTCCGCGCGGAGGATCCCGACGATCCGCGCGGCGGCCTCCTCCGGGTCGCCCTTCACGCGTTCACCCTTCCGGCAATACTCAGGCCGGCTCAGCTTCCCCGGCCGCATGTTCGACCCGTCCATCCCGACCCTGGAACCGTCGATGCCGATCTCCTCCGCCCCGAGGACGCGGATCGGCTTCCCCTGGGAGGCCATGACCCCCATCAGCGAGGTGTAGCGCGGCGTGTTGATCTCCCTGCGGACGCCCAGCACCATTGGGAGCGCCCCCTCCATCTCCACGTACCCGTTCTCGATCCGGGTGCGGGCCCGTACGCTCCCGTCCGCGTCGACCTCCAGCCGGACGACGTTGGCCAGGTGGGCGACCCCCAGCAGCTCCCCGACCTGCGAGGGGACGTGCACGGTACCGCCGTCCGCGCTCTCGTTCCCCGCCAGCACCAGGTCGAACGGCGCGACCTTCGCGATCCCCGCGGCGAGAACCCTGGAAGTGGCCAGCGAGTCGGAGCCCGCGAAGGCGCGGTCGCTCAGGATCACCGCCTCGTCGCCCCCCATCGCCAGCGCCTCCCGCAGCGTCTCCGCGGAGCTCTCCGGGGTCATGCTGACCAGCGTGACGCGCCCCCCGTGCCGCTCCTGGAGGGAGAGCGCCTCTTCCAGCGCGTGCCGGTCGGAGGGGTTGAGCACCGACGGCATCCCCTGCCGCGCGAGCGCGCCGGTCGCGGGGTCGATCTCGACGCGGTCGTAGCACCCGGGGTCCGGGACCGGCTTGACCAGGACGACGATGTGGAACCCGCTCATGTGCGAACCCGAAGCACCGCCTAATTCAGCGTCTGGCCGGCGACGATGATCTGCATGATGTGGGAGGTTCCCCCACACGAAATGGTGGTCAGGGCGTCCCGCATGTAGCGGCCCACGGGGTATTCGTTGATGACGCCGTACCCGCCCATCAGGTCCATCGTCCGCTTCGCCGCCCGTACGGCGCCCTCGGTCGCGAAGTATTTTGCCGCCGCGATCTCGGCATCCGCCCCGGCGCCCCCCTCCTTCAGTCCGACTGCGTTGTAGGTCAGAAGCCTCGCCGCTTCGTAGTCGATCCGGATCTGCGCGATCTCGAACTGGATCGCCTGCAGTTTGGAGAGCGGTTTCCCGTAGAGCACGCGATCCTTGGCGAACTTCACCCCGTCCTCCAGGCAGGCCCGGAGGATCCCCAGGCCGATCGCGGCCATCCCGGTCCGCCCGATTTTCGTGAACAGCGACAGGGCCATCTTCATCCCGTTCCCCTCGCCTCCCAACAGCGATGCGTCACCGACATTGCATCCGTTCATCAGCAGGTCGCCGGTGGACGATCCCCGCAACCCCACCTTGTCCTCCTCACGCCCCGGGGAAAATCCCTCCACCGAGTTTTCCACGATGAACGCGGAAAATGCCGGGCGGCCTTTCGCGTCCTCCCCCGTGCGCGCCGTGATCACGTTGACTTCGGCGTTGGAGCTGTTCGTGATGAAGCATTTCCGGCCGTTGATCACCCATCTCCCGTCCTCGCGCACCGCGGTGGAGAGCTGCCCCGCCACGTCGGACCCGCCGGTGGGCTCCGTTACCGCAAGGCCCGAGATCTTCTTTCCCGCCGCCAGGTCCGGAAGATATTTTTTCTTCTGTTCCTCCGTCCCGTAGGACAGGATCGCGTCGACTCCCAGGTGGTGGGTCATCAACGCCATCGCCAGCCCGGCCGCGTGTCGTCCCAGCTCTTCGAGGATGATCGCGCGTTCCGTCATCCCGAGCCCCGCCCCGCCGTACTGCTGGGGCACGAAGACCCCCGCGAACCCCAGCTTCCCCATCTTCAGGAAAATATCCATCGGGAAGCGGGATTCCGTGTCGAGCCTCGCGGCGACCGGCTTGACCTCTTTCTCGACGAACTCGCGAACCGCCTTCCGCAGCATCTCCTGCTGTTGGGTGAACTTCAGCTCCGCCATCGGTCTCTCCTCCGTATTATGGAATTGCGGTCTTTCAAGCTATTTGTTCCTCTCGGGCTCCGGAACCGGCTCCGTGATCCCCGCCACCTTCGCCGCGTAGTCGGCGTACTCCTCGAACGCCGACTCGAGCCGCACGACGACCTTCGCCCCGTCGGGCGAGCCGCCGCCGTGCATCGTACCCGGGACCCCGGCCCCCAGCGTAAGCCACTCCACCAGCCGCGCCGCGCGGGCTCGGCTTTCCGCCGACACCTTCTGCCCGGCCTTCAGGTATTTCCGGATGAGGCCGCCGTACTTGGGACTGGTGTAATCCTTGTACGACGGGAAGCATCCGGTCTCGGCGATTCCGCCGCAGATGTCCTGGCAGATCCGCTTGGTCTGGTACGGCAGGGTCGCCACCAGCACCTTGTTCGTATGCGCGGCCAGGGAGTCGGCGATCCACACCCCCGAGGGGTGCTGCCGCCCCTGCGTCAGCGCGCCGATCCCCGCGCTGTAGGTGGTCTCGTTGTTGACCGCCATCTCCACCAGCTTGTTCTGGAACGTCTTGACCTGCAGGCCGTTGGCGCGCGCCATGAGCATCGAGGCGCCGATCATCACGTCGCCCTGCCCCGCCACGCACGCCCCGATGCACGAACGGTAGTTCGCCGTGAAGTACGAGATGAACTTTCCCGTGAACTGGTATTCGCCGAACAGGAACACCCGCTCGTTCGGGACGAACACGTTCTCGAAGAAAAGGTACCCCTGGGTGGTGGCGGTCTCGGGGATGTCGAACCCCTCCTCGAGCTCCCTGCCGTCGCTGGCGCGGCGCGCCTCGACGATGGTGAGCCCCTCCACGTCCCTCGGGATCACGAAGGCGACAGAGAAATATTTCTCGTCCCGTCCGTACGCGGTCCCGGGCACGACGAAGATCTCGTCGGACGCCGCCGCCCCGGCGATCATCACCTTCGCCCCGCGGACCACGATCCCGTCCTTCTTCACTTCGACCACGCGCAGGTTGCTGTCCTGGTTCGGCTGTTGCGACGGCTTGAGGCTTCTGTCCCCCTTGGCGTCGGTCAGCGCTCCGGCCACCACCAGCCCCTTCTCCTGGGAGTGGAGGATCCATTTTTTCAGCCGCTCCTGGTACGCCGTCCCGCACTCGCGGTCGACCTCCTGCGTGATCGCCCACAGCACGTTGGAGGCGTTCCATCCCACGCACGTCCCGCCGGAGCAGGTCCCGGTCCGCCGGTAGCTCGCGCGCTTGAGCTTCATGTTGGAGACGATCTCGTCCAGCGACGTCATGAGGGCATTGAACCGGTGGATCTTCTCCCCGGTGAACGACGAGGTCGTGGTGAAGATCTCGGAGAGCTTCGGATCGAACGCGGCGTCGAACGCCCGCGCGTGGCTTTCGACAACGCGGCGGGTCGCCGGGTGGGTCGTTATGTCCTGAATCAGCTCTCCGAACTTGTGGATGTTCGGACGCATCGCCTTCAGGGATGCGAGGTACTGCTCTCTCGTCCGCAATGCCATGACCGGTCCACCTTCCCTTCGATGAGTTTCAGCTAAAAAATACGGCAACGTATCCAACGGCTGCGCTTTACCTCACTCCGCCCCCCTCCTGCGGCGACTCCGCCGGACCCTCCTGTTGCGTGCGCCTTCCGTGCGGTCTTCCCGATACGTTACCGTATTTATGAATTGAAGCACTAAGGCTTGCCGCGCAGGTCTACCACGCGCTTCGCCTTGTGGGTCGCCCGCTCGAGCGTGTTCGGCGGGAGGATCTTGACCCGCGGCTTGATCCCCAGCACCTTGAAGATGTCGTGCACGACCCTCCGGGTGAGTTCCTCGATCTCCCCCGGGTACCCTTCGACGTGCTCCACTTCCACGGTGAGGTGCGCCAGGTGCTTCTCCTCGTTAACCACCAGGCGGTACTCGCCGGTGAGATCCTGATTTTTCCGCACGAACGTTTCGATGTCGCTGGGGAAGACGTTCAAACCGCTGATGATCAGCATGTCGTCAACACGGCCGTGGATCCCGTGGAGCCGCAGGTGCGTCCGACCGCAGCCGCACCGGTCGGTCGTGAGCGACACGATATCTCCCGTGCGGAAGCGGATCAGCGGCCTCGCCCGCTTCTTCAGGGACGTGAGGACGAGCTCCCCCCGCTCCCCTTCCGCGACCGGCCTCCCCGTGTCCTGGTCGAGGACCTCCACGAGGATGTGATCCTCCGCCCAGTGCAGTCCTTCCCGCTTCTCGCACATCCCCGCGCACGCCCCGAAGATGTCGGATAACCCGTAGTAGTCGAACAGGGACGCCCCCCACAGCTCCTCGATCCGCCGGCGCGTCTCGGGAATCGAACCTCCGGGTTCGCCCGCCACGAAGATCTTCCGGACCGCCAGGTCCTTGCGGAGGTCGATCCCCTGCGACTGCGCCGTCTCCCCGAGGTACCAGGCATACGACGGGGTCGTCCAGATGGCGCTCGGCTTCCACTTCGTGAAGATGTCGAGCAGCCGCTCCGACGGGATCGCCCCCGCCCACAGGCACAGGGCGCCGACCTTCATCGCGCCGATGACGTCGGGGCCGCCGACGAACATGGTGAACTGCAGCGAGTGGCAGTACGTGTCGGTCGGGCGAAGTCCGGAAGACCAGAAGAGCCGCGCCTCGTAATCCTGCCACTCCTCGAAGTCCCGCCACGTGAACGGGGACGCGGTCGGCACCCCGGTGGAACCGCTGGACGCCGAGATGTAGACGATCTCTTCGGTGGGGACGCACACCATGTCGCCGTACGGCGGAGCCGCCTCCTGCCGCTCCCGCAGGATCTTCTTGTCGATGAACGGGAACTTCTCCAGGTCGTCCAGCCCCCGGACGCTCGCGGGAGACACGCCCGCCGCGTCGAAGCTCTTCCGATAAAAGGCGGAGCGTTCGTACGCAAGCGACATCGTCTCCTTCAGGAGCCCGAGCTGCAGCTCCCGGATCTTTTCCCGGGGCATCGTCTCGAGCCCCTCCTCCCAGTGCGGCGCGTATCCGTTCGGCGTCCACAGCCTGTGGTTCGACATCCGGTCGTTCCTCCCTTTGCGGATTCTCCTCCGGCGCTCCACGCGCCGGCGTGCTATCGCCCGGTTCGCTCCTCCGGCTTCCAGTCCACCGGAAGGCAACATCCCAACGGCTTGAACAGCGGCAGGCTCTTCAGGATCTTGCCGGTCCTCCCGTCCACGAAGACCGCCCGCCCGATGATCGCGGAAGCCGGGTGGGTCTCCTTCCGGCCGAAGAAGTTGAAGATGTACGCCCGGTGGTACTCCATGGCCCCGGCGCGCCTCTCCGGGTAGATCGCAACGCTCTCCGCGGATACCTCGTGGTCCGACTCGTCGGTTTCCCGCAGTTTCGCCCGCGCGATTTTCAGCGCCTGCTCCCGGTCGAGCCGGGAAACCGCGGGCACCCTGGCGTCGGGGTAGAGGATCGCCCCCAGCGACCTTACGCGTCCCTCGGGATCGATCGAGAACCCGAGCGACGAGTCGTAGACCACCAGCCCATGGACCGCCTGCCGGTAGCTCACGTACCAGCTTCCGGCGCTCTTTTCCACCGTCCCCAGCACGAGATGCTCGGGGCGGACCCGGAGGAGTTGCCAGTATTTCTTCACGAGGAGGCTCCCGATGTCCTGGACCTCGCCCCGCCCCATCCCCTCGATCCCCCTCACCACCAGCAGGTCGGAGTCGACCGATGTAACGGTCAGTGGGGCGTTGGTGATCTCGTCCCAGGTGACGTCGAGCACCTGCCCGTGCAACGTGACGCGCGGCGCACCCACGACGACGCCTTCCGCCGCCAGCGGACAGTCGCACACCGCGAGGAGGAGGACGCAGGCGACCCCTGCGACGGTGGCCCCACGCAGCGAAGGCATGCTACATCTTGACACTCAGGTACCTTTCCTGGACGTCCATCGCCCCGTCGATCTCCGAAGGAGTCCCCTCGTAGACGATCGCCCCCTTCTCCATGATGTAGATCCGGTGACAGTTATCCTTCAGGGTCTTCAGGTTCTGCTCCACCAGCAGGATCGAGGTCCCTCGTCGATTGATCGCCTGGACCGTCTCCGCGATCGCCTGGACCAGCAGCGGCATCAGCCCCTCCGTCGGCTCGTCCAGCAGGATCAGGTCGGGCTTCGCGATCAACGCCCTGCCGATGGCGACCATCTGCTGCTCGCCGCCGGAGAGCGTCCCCGCCTTCTGCGTCCGCCGCTCCTTCACGCGCGGGAAGTAGCCGTAGATCTCCTCGAGCTTCGCGGGATCGGTCTCCCCCGTCACGGACGCGATCTCGAGGTTCTCCTGCACCGTCAGCTTCGGAAACAGGTGCCTCCCCTGCGGGACGTACGATATTCCCCTGCGCGGCACGCGGTAGGCGGGGATCCCTGTCAGCTCCTCGCCCCGGAACGCGATCGACCCGGCCCGCGCCGGGATCATTCCCATGATCGCCTTGAGGGTGGTCGTCTTCCCGACCCCGTTTCGGCCGACCAGCCCGACCAGCTCCCCTTCCCGCACCTCGAGCGTGGTGCCGTGGAGCACCTGCCCCTTGCCGTAGTAGCAACAGACGCCGTTCATCGCCAGCATGTCACTTCCCAAGGTAGACCTTCCGGACCTCGTCGTTCGCCATGATCTCGGCGGGAGTCCCCTCGGCGAGCACCTCCCCGTAGTGCAGGACAGTGAGCCGGTCCGACAGCTCCATCACAACACCCATGTCGTGCTCGACGAGAACGATCGTCTGCCCCCGAAGCATCGCCCGCATCCTTTTCACCAGCGCCATCGACTCCTGCGTGCTCAACCCGGCGGTAGGCTCGTCGAGCAGGAGCAGCTCCGGACCCGTGCTGAGCGCGATCCCCATTTCCAGAATCCGCTGGTCGCCGTAGGAGAGCTCCGAGCAGACCGTATCCGCCTTGTCCGCGAGGCCGGTCAGCTCCAGCATCTCGCCGGTCTTCTCCCGCACGTCCGTCCACCGCTCGGGACGGGCGAGCGGATTGAAGAAGCGCTTGCGGGACTGCGCCGCCGCCCAGATGTTCTCGTAGACCGTGAGGCCGGAGAACAGGCTCGTGATCTGGAGCGTCCTCGAGATCCCCCGGCGGGAGATCCGGTCCGGCGACAGACGCGCGATGTCCTCCCCCTTGAAGAGGATCCTGCCGGCGGTCGCGGCGTGGATCCCGGTGATCAGGTTGAGGAGCGTGGTCTTCCCCGCGCCGTTGGGGCCGATCAGCGCCCGCAACTCCCCCTTCCGCACGGAAAGGCTGGCATAGTTTACCGCCATCAGGCCGCCGAAGCTCTTGCACACCTTTTCCAGCGTGAGGATGACGCCGTTCCCGCTTTCTGGCATCTATTTCCTCCTCCCGCGGAGGAACCCGGCGATTCCCCTGGGAGCGAGAAGCAGCGTCAAGACCAGCACCGCGCCGACGGCGAGGTCGGTGGCCTGCATCAGCTTCACCAGGTAATGTTCGAGCGACATGATGAGCCCCGCGCCGAGGATCGGCCCCACCAGCGTCCCGGCCCCGCCCACGATGGTGTACACCACCGCGTGGCCGGACACCGACCAGTGGAGGAACGTCGCCGAGGCGTACTTCAGGCTCAGGCTGTAGAGACCGCCGGCCAGCCCGGAGAATCCCCCCGCGATCACGAACGCCAGCAGCTTGTACCGGCGGACGTCGTAGCCGATCAGCCGCGCCCGCTCCTCGTTCTCCCGGATCGCCACGAACACCTTGCCCAGCGGCGAACGGACCATCCTGCGCAGGAAAAGGTAGGAGAGGGCCACGATCGCGAGGACCAGGTAGTAGGTGGTGCGGATGTCCATGAGGTCCAGCTTCGCCACGCCGAGGTCCAGCGGGGGGGCCATGAAGACCAGCCCGTCGGCGCCGCCGGTGAGCGAGGTCCAAGTCTCCCCCACGGTGCTCCCGATCAGGGCGAAGATGATGGTGATGATGACGAAGTGGATCCCGGTGAGCCTCACCGAGAAGAAGCCCACGAACGCGGCGAACGCCGCGGGCACCGCGATCGAGAGGAGCAGCCCCGACCCGGTCCCCAGCCCCAGCTTCAGGATCGGTATCGCCACCGCGTAACCGCCCAGGCCGAAAAAGAGCGCCTGCCCGAAGCTCAGGAGCCCCACATATCCGAAGATGAGATCGAAGGAGATGGCGAACAGCGCCCACACCAGGATCTCGGTGAGGAACGTCTGGTAGAAGAGGCCCGCGAAGAACGGGACGGCGGCCAGGCCGGCCATCAGGAGACCGAACGCGAGCGGGAATGCGCCTCCTTTCCACCTATCGGGGAGCATCGGTCCGCGCTACTCCCCGAACAGTCCCTGCGGCCGGACGAGCAGGACCAGGATCATGAAGCCGAGGGAGAACACCGTTGCGGTCGAGGGGACCACGAAGATCGACCCCACCCCGTGGATGAGGGAGATCACCACGGCGGTGACCACCGACCCCCACAGGCTCCCCATCCCGCCGACGATCACGATGATGAACGCCATGATGAGGATCTCCCGCCCCATCATGAAATCCACGGAAACGATCGGCGCCGCCAGCACGCCGGAGAACGCCGCCAGGACCGACCCGAGGACGAACGTCCACATGTAGACCTTGTGGACCGGGATCCCCAGCGCGACCGCCATCTCCCGGTCCTGCACCACCGCCCGTATCCAGAGGCCGTACCGGGTCCGGTTGAGGAAGATCCACAGCCCCCCCATCACGGAGACCGAGATCGCCGCGATCACGATCCGCATCACGGGGTACTGCAGGTCGAACAGGGGGAACCGCCCGGGGATCGGAAGCGCGATCCGCCGGGCGGTCCCCCCGAAGTACGTGAGCACGAGCTGCTGGAGCACCAGCATGATGCCGAACGTGCAGATGATCGTGACCAGCGGCTGGTCCTCGATCGTCCGGAGAAGCCCCCGCTCGAGGGCGAGCCCGATCAGCCCGACCCCCAGCGGGGCGGCGACAAGCGCCAGCCAGTAGTTCCCCGTCAGCTCGATGACGTACCAGGAGAAGACCGCCCCGAGCATGTACAGGGCTCCGTGGGCCATGTTGATGATGTGGAGGAGGCCGAAGATCAGATTCAAGCCCAGGGCGATCAGCGCCATGATCAGCCCCCAGACGATCCCGTTCAACACCGCCACCGCCAGGTTCGACGCCACCGTCTACGCCCCCGGGGGTCAGAGCTTCGAGCGCAGGTCGACCGGAGCGTCGTACATCAGCTTCTCCTTCGGCACCCGCGCGATCACCTTGAGGGACAGGTTCGGCTGGACCTCCTCGAGGTAATGGTCGTGGAATCCCTGGTGGTCGTTCTCCCGCATCACCAGGTCCCCCTGGGGAGCCCAGGGGCCCGCCTTCACCTTCAGCGTGTTGAACGCCTTCATGAAGTCGGCGTTTTTCTTCGAATCCTTCCACCCGGACTTCTCGACCGCCAGCTTGATCATGTACGGAGTGGTCCACATCGTCCACATGTGGGACACGGTCGCCGTGTTCTTCGGGTCGGAGGCGTCCTTGGCGTCGTCGGTCATCCCGATCGCCTTCCGGTACGCCTTGTCGAACGCATGGAGCTCCTTGGGAACCTGGGAGGCGTACCTCGGATAGTAGCTCAGGTAGTGCGCCCCGGCCGACTCCTTCCCCACCGTCTCCTGCCCGACGCCGTCGGTGCAGCAGATGACGGTGTACCGCTGGAGCCGCTTGTGCAGCCCGAGTTCCACGGTCTGGCGCATCACGCCCAGGGCGGGCGCGCCGAGGAACGCGGTGAACAGGACCTTCGTCGCCGGATCGACCTTCTGCAGGTACGGGACGAAGTCGCTGGTGTTCTGCGGGGCGAGGATCGTCTGGGTCTTGCCGCCGGCCGCCTTGATCCGGCTGCCGAACTCCTCCGCCAGCGAGTGGCCCCACGCGTAGTCGGCCACCAGGAACGTCCAGTTCTTCCCGAGGTTGTCGAACCCCCACTTCCACCCGGCCGCCGCCTGCATCCGGGCGTGGGTATGGATGCGCGTGTAGTACGCGATCGCATCCTTCCCCGTAAGCCCCGCGGCCATCGCGCCGCCGCCGATGTACGGCATCTTGTACTGCTCGGCCAGCGGGAAGACCGCCATCTGCACCCCGGAGTGGACCGACCCCATCGTGAAGTCGACCTTGTCCTCGAGGATCAACTTCTTGAACATGCTCGACGCCCACGCCGGGTTGACCTTCGTGTCGTATTCGACCAGCTCGACCTTGCGGCCCGCGATCCCGCCCTCCGCGTTGAGCTTCGCCACGGCCGCCCTGGCTGCCTTGGTCAGCCAGTAGCCGTACGCGGTGGCGCCGACCGTGTTCTCCTGGATCATCCCGATCCGTATCGGCTGCTCCGCCCCGTAGGTGAACGGCGCGAACGGGAGCGATCCGACGGCGAGCCCGGCCGCCCCCACGGCCGTCGCCCGGAGGAAGTCGCGGCGGCTGAACTCCGTTCCCATCACCTCGTGGACGCTCTTCTTCCCGTTTCCTTCCTTCATTTGTCACCCCCTGTCGAGGATTACACGACCCATCCGGTTGCCGTATCTATTTTGTGCCCAGAATAGAACAGCATATAACCATATGTAAATTAAACGTATTAATGCTTTCTGTCTGGATATTTCACGATATCGTGAGGCAGCATGATATCGTGCAATATAAATACGTTCTAATTTTTTGTCAAATTACCTTGCCATCCGCCGCCCCCAAGATCCGCATCTTCTCCAGCAGACGGACAAGGCCCAAGGTGTCCTGTTTGCAATATTCCAGCAGCGCCGCGCGCAGCTTCGACAACTCCGCGGGGCCCGCGATGGTTCCCATGGTGAAGTACGCTTCCGACGCCATCGCCCCGTCGCTGATCCCCAGACCTTCGTACGTCATCCCGGGCACGAGGACCGGCAGGACGGATTTCAGGGAGTACGAACCGTTCATCCGCCAGTCGTAGATGTCCCGCCGCTTGAACGGCTCCATCAGGTCGATCATCCCCTCGGTCACCGCGTTCAGGCGTTTGAGGAGTTTCGGGATGGATCCCCCCAGTGCCTTCAGCACCATTTTTTCGAAGGCCATGTTGTAGGCGATCACGCACGCACCGAAGGGGATCTCGTTGGCCAGCCTCTCCGCGATCTCTTCCCGGGGGTCCACGTCAGGCGGCGCCAGGTATTCGAAGTGCCTTGCCTCCTCCCCTTCCGCGTCGATGCGGTGCAGGGAGTATTGGAACGGCACCTGCTGGTACGGACGGGTCCCGTCGAACAGCGGGATGCCCGAGTTGAACGTCTCGAAGTCGAGGAAGCAGAGCGGATACCGGACTTTCTTGAGGAACTCCCGGATCTTCGCCGGATCCGCGTGGGACTTCCTGCCAAGGAAATACTCGGCCTGCATCCTCTGCATCAGGTTGAGCGATTCGAGCGGGACATCCTGCAGCTTGATGACTCCCTGGCGGTACAGCTCCCACGGATCGATTCCGCGCCCCCTCAGTGAGAAGACCGAATACTCGGGAACATGCTGCCAGCAGTGGTCCATGAAGTCGCAATCGTACGGGTCACTGCAGTGGGGCCCGATGTCGATCTTCGGCTCCTTGCCCCGCAGCATCGCCCGCATTCCGGCCAGCTCTTCCGGGATGGACGCCTGCTTCTCCCTCACGATTCCGGTGATGTCCTGGAGGACGAACAGCTCCTCCGGGACGATGTCCCCTTGCCGCACGTAGCTGTTGTTGATGTGCACGAGGAACGCCTTGTTGATGGGGAGCCCGCACCCGGAGAGGACGTAATACTGGACCGCGACGTCGTCCCAATGGTGCTCCTTCACGGAGGTGGAGCTTTTCACTTCGTACAGGTCCCAGTAGCCGCGGTTCCGGACGATGATGTCCGCCTTCACGAAGACGTCGTCAAAGGAGAAGGTCGCCTCGTAGATGGCCTTCGTGCCGCGGTCGATCTCCTCGAGGGTCTTCGCCAGCTGCTCTTCCTTGGTCAGCCCGTCGAAAGGAACGATCGCCCCCCCGGGGAACAGCATGTGCGCGAAATCGCCGACCTCGTGCCCGCTTTTCCAGAGCGCCTCGAGCTCCGGAGTCGGCTCCCCCCGGAGTTCCGGCCGGAATTTGTGGAGATACAGGGATTTGTGGCACTGGAGCCCGCGGGTGTAGAGCGACTTGCTCAGATAGACGGTCTTGTCAGGCGGGGACATCTCCCCCTCCATCGAACGGGATGGGTACGCTCATATACGTTGCCCTATTGTATTTCCGAATCAGGCGGGAGCGGGCCGATTTCACGACCCACTCCCCTCGCCATAAGGAAGCATTTTACGTCGAGCTATTTACCGGCTATTTCCAGGTATGTGGATTTTCGTTTCATCGTTTGACCGGCGCAGTGAGTGTTGGTATGATTTCCAACATGAAGGCCGCCCTGTTGCTCGACGAACGCCATGTCGTCGTCGCGAATGCCTTCGTCGAACTGGTCGCATGGCGCCTCGGAGCGGGACTTCCGGGAAGAGAACACGATTTCAAATACCGGTTGGCGCTGGTGGTCGATGGAAAATGCGTCCTGCGTTATGACAACGAGTCCGGAAAGGGCGATCACCGGCACATCGGAAAGAAGGAACTGCCTTACGTCTTCACAACCCCGCAGGGGTTACTGGACGATTTCTGGAGCGAAGTCGACCGATGGAGGTTCTGACATGCGGAAGGTTATCCTGGAAGTCGCATCGCGCGAAGCCGTGAGCCGCAGGTTCCGGAACGCCCTCGCGGGCAAAGCGCAGGGAACACGTCTCAGTTTCAAGTCGCCGGCGCTGCTGATCAAGGTGCTGTCCGGGCGACGCTGGGATCTGCTCCAGGTGATGGCCGGCGCCGGGTCGATGACGATCCGTGAGGCGGCACGACGAATGGAGCGGGATGTCAAGGGCGTCCACACCGATGTCCACACCCTGCTTGCCGCCGGATTGTTGCGAAAGACCGATGACGATCGGATTGTCTTCCCCTACGACGCCATCCACGTGGATTTCACGCTGCGGGCGGCGTGAACCGCGCATTCCGCGCAGGATTATACCTTGACAACCCGTAACCCGGCTTGCGTGGCGGCATCACACTGCCTGGAGTCCGCCGACACGAACAGGTCCACGTTGAGAGCAAGCGCGCTGCCAAGGTGTATCGCATCCATGCCGCGCAGCACGTTCTTTTCAAGACGGATGATCGAATGACGGATGACCTCCGGGGTAAGGTCGCATATCGCCGCGTCGCTGATGTATTTGTCGCAGTGATTTTACCGGGCAATCCAGGAGCCGACTGTGATCAAATCCTTCCTTGACCAAGGCACGGAAGACATCTACAACCGGGTGCGGTCAAAGGAAGCCAGACGCAGTTGCCCCGAGCAAATCCGGCGCGTGGAACAAAGGAAGCTCGATCAGATAAACGCCGCGGTCACACTCGACTCCCTCCGTATTCCGCCGGGGAATCAACTGGAGGCTTTGAAAGAGGACAGGAAAGGACAACACAGCATCCGAATCAACGATCAGTACCGGGTATGTTTCTCGTGGACGAAGGATGGACCGGAGCATGTGGAGATCACGGATTACCATTGAGATATCAACAACTCAACCAGGGCAAAGCTGTCGATTAAGGAGGACAAAATGGTTCGCATCCCGACGCACGGACCACCGACTCATCCGGGCGAAATGCTATTTGAGGAGTTTCTGAAGCCCATGGGCCTGTCGCAGACGGAACTCGCCGGGAAAATGGGGGTGTCGTATCCCCGCGTGAATGAGCTCATTCACGCCAAGCGAGGCGTCACACCGGACACGGCGCTCCGTCTTGAGCAGCTCTTCGGCATGGAGGCGCAGTTCTGGCTCAATCTTCAGCTTGCCTGGGATCTCTACGCGGTCAGTCACTCACACGCAGCAAAGGGCATTCGCAAGATCAAGCGCCTGATCCCGGACGTTAGGACAAGCGTTTCCGGAAAAATCGCAGCCGGCCGTACCGGCCCTGCGCATCGCAAGAGTCGGCAGGTTGCATAGCGATCGACGACCCTATTCCTATTCCTTTTCCTGCCGGAGGCATAATTGACACGATCCGATTCCCGCTCCAGGCAGAGAACAGGCAGGACATACGTCACCGACCTGACGCATCTACCCGACCCCCTTGATCCGGATCCCCATATCCCGGAACCCGCCAGGCGTTTAGCCGAATACCTCGGATCCATCGTCGAGAAAGCTTCCCTGTATTTTCCGGAACAGTGGGGGGGAACGAACATGCGGTGCCGACGCCACCCCGGCCGGCAGCGGTGTCCCGGGCGGATCCATGTCCGGATCGGGAAGGAGGACCCGCCGGAGATCCTTTGGGTGTGCCCCCGGTGCGAAGAGAATGGCATCATCCGGAATTGGCAGGGAACGGCTTGGGACCTATCCGATGTCGGATGGGACCTCCCCGAGGACGCTGATCTTGAAGACGTACCCGCTGCCTCGAGCGGAAACCCGTCCATCATCCCCATGTACCAGGTCGACGCCTTCACCGACAGGCTATTCGAGGGGAACCCGGCCGGCGTCTGCCCGCTCAACGACTGGCTTGCCGACGGCCTGCTGCAGAAGATCGCCGCCGAGAACAACCTTTCCGAGACGGCCTTCTTCGTATCCAGGGAAGATGAGTTCGAGATCCGCTGGTTCACGCCCGCGGTCGAGGTGGACCTTTGCGGACACGCCACGTTGGCCGCCGCCTTCGTCCTGATGGACCTCCTGGAGCCGGCATGCCGATCCGTCACCTTCCGGTCCCGAAGCGGCCCCCTTCACGTGACCCGCGACGGAGACCTCTTCAGCCTGGATTTCCCCAGCCGGCCAGCCGTGCCAATCCCCGAGCCGCCCGGTCTTTCCGCTGCACTCGGCGCCAGTCCCGCGGCCGTCCTCAAAGCCCGGGACACAATCGTCGTCTTCGACGACCCGGACGTGGTTCACCGCCTCGACCCGGACATGGAGAAGCTGAAATCGATGGGGGGTTTCGCCGTCTGCGCCACGGCAGCAGGCGCCGGCCGGGACGGCGACGTCGATTACGTGCTGAGGTTCTTCGCGCCGGCCCAGGGAATTGCCGAAGACCCGGTAACCGGTTCGGCCCAGTGCTCCCTGGCCCCCTATTGGTCGGAACGGCTCGGCAAGACGATCCTGCGCGCCCGGCAGGTCAGCCGCCGAAGCGGAGAGATCCTGTGCGAGGTTTCCGGAAACCGGGTCCGAATCGCGGGAAAAGCCGTTCTGGTTTTCAGCGGGATATTTCGAATTCCCCGTCAAGCAACTTCATGAAGTTCCGTTTCGGCTTGTGCATTGCGCGCACGGATGCCAGATACCGTGTGAACCTCGTCTCATCGCCGACCCGAACCGTGAGGCCACGGATTTTCCGAAGCAGTGCGACGGCCTCGCGGTACGCCTGATTATTCTTCCGGTTCAACGTCCGCTCGATCTGCCTCTGATAGATCGGGAGCACGTCTTCGGGATGGTTCTTCTCCCTCTTCCCGGCGAGATCCATCCATAGACCATCCGAACACCCGCCCGCATGGGCTTCCCGCCAAGCCGCCTCCACGTCCTTCTCCCAGAGGAAGATCCGGACGAAATCCGAATGGTCGGTCGCGATGTACCGGCTCCACACGTTATCCTTCCGCCCGTCCTTTGCCTTGGCGATGGTCTCTCGAAGATATTCGAGCGCTTTCTCCCTCCAGGGGTTCCACAGACCGATCCGGTCGGCGTGGGCCTTCAATATCCGGTACCGATCGAGAGCCGGCGACTCACTGAACTCGGCCCAGATCAACACCATTGCCTCGTCGTGGCGCTTCAGGCGGTGGTACTCCCGGGCTAAAAACTCCCGGAGGCGCCCGTCGGTCCGCACGGGAAAAGCCTTGACCCCGCGCTCGGCCCACTCCAACGCCCGATCGTGCATCCCGGCACCCTTTAAGGTTTCAGCGATCTGGAGATAAGAGTAGGCCGAGGAGAGATCCCGTTGCTTGATCGCAACGAGGGCCTCCACGTCCCCCCCCAGGCCGGCCAGCGTCTCCATGATGTGAGTGATCCGGAATCGTTTCCCGTACTTTTGGGAATCGTCCCGACCGCTGCCCAAGACAGGTACCTTGGCCCATTCCGCCTCGGCGAGCTTCCGGTAGACGGCCAGCCCTTTCTCGCCGAGAACATCCGCGTACGTCTGCGCGGCCCCGTAGAACGTATCCCAATCCGTTCGCAACTCCCACTCGAAGAGCCTCCTGGCCAACGTTTCCGGGTCGGGTTTGGCCTTCTTGCACGCCTTGTGATGGATTTCCTGGAGACGTTCGAGGATTCCGCCCATGTGGCCGTCCGAGTCGTCGACCAATTCGATCGCATCTTCGACGGATTCGAGGGCATGCTCGGCCAATTCGATGACCTCGGTTGCATGGCCGTCCTTCAACAACTCTTCGACGGAATCGACCGCCTCCTCGATACCCCGGGCATAATCGTACGCGTCGCGATAATCCACGAAATCGCCGGCGTCGATGGCCTCGTCGATGGCTCGACGATACGTGGCCACATCAAGCCCCTTGGGGCCTTTCCTCGCCACTTTCATGAGCAGACGCTGCCGCAGGCGGTCGTCCTCCATCGCCTGATCGACCAGCATATCGGCAAGTTTGCCCTTGTCCAGCGTCGCAAGATGAGCCCGGACGTCCTGCATCGTCATGGCCGGCTTCGACAGGCTCTTGCCGTGTGTCACCGGATTCTTGCCCTCTATCCAGGTCAGACCCGCGGCGACGCAGTGCTTGCAGAAGGCGCCGTCGGCCCCTACCGGGCATGTGCACAAGAATCCCAGCTCCCCATTCTCGACCCACAACTTGACCCGATACGGTCGGGTCCCCTGGACTTTCGCCGCAATCGTTCCCTGATGCTCGACCAAGGCTCCCACTTGTCCGTCTGCGAAGTATTCTTCGCCCCGCTCGAACGACCTCGCGCCCGCCATGCGCCGCAGCGACCGTCGATCCAGCACCGATTCAAGATTCGAAGCCATCTTCCCCGCCTGCACCTCAATTCTTTAATGGTGGCAACTCATCTACGAATTTCCACTTACTGCGCTTTTCACTCGGCGTTACGGCCCTTTTGATTTTCAATCAGGACGCCTTCCTCCGCCTGGGAGAGGAGCTTGGGGAACATCTTCCCGAACGTCGCCTCCCGGTCGAACAGCTCGATCCCCTGGAAGATCCCGTTGACGAAGAACGCCGCGCAGGTTTATGCCTGGACAACCCGTAGCCCGGCTCGCGTGGCGGCATCACACTGCCTGGAGTCCGCCGACACGAACAGGTCCACGTTGAGAGCAAGCGCGCTGCCAAGGTGTATCGCATCCATGCCGCGCAGCACGTTCTTTTCAAGACGGATGATCGAATGACGGATGACCTCCGGGGTAAGGTCGCATATCGCCGCGTCGCTGATGTCAGCCATCAGCATGTTCTTGAGATGACGATACTGGACCGGGGAAACAAGATCTTCCCTCCGCAGGCGGCAGAAGGCCGAGACGATTTCGGGAAGGGCAATGCCGGAAAGGCAAAGTTCCGTCGCCTGGTCGCACCACGAGAGGACGACGTCTGTCCCTTCCTCGCGAACATAGCGTTTCACAAAGGCGGAAGAATCGAAAAAAACCCTCATCAGCCCCTGGTCTCACGCTCTTCGAGAATGATCCTGCTGATGGAACAACCATCGATGACAAGCGGCTGCGTCGACCGGCGTTTCCAGGACGGGAGATCCTGGGGAAGTGGAACAATGTCCGCGATCGGCTTGCCGTTGCGCACGATTCGCACGGATTCCCCCGACTCGACAATGTCGAAATACCGCTTGGCGTTATTGCGCAATTCGGAAAACGTTGCCTGTTTCATAATAACACCCCCCTCTCTCTCAATGTACATAGCGATGTCATCTAAACTGTACATCTTAACCCCGTGGAAAATCCACTATCGATTTCTGCCGCATTCCGGGGCGAGTAAAGCACCAAGCACAAATACGGATCATTCCCCTGGCAGTTTTCTGTCAAGGAATTCCCTCGGAGTAAGGATCAACGTACGACCGATCCGGCGGCGGTAAAGGCCCCTGAAATCCCTGGTGTTGCCGGTAAGGAAAAAGTCCATCCCGTGAGCAACCGCCGTCGAAAGGATCACCCGGTCGTTTTCGGGTAACTCCTTTAACCGGCGATCGTCGCCCTCGACCATAAGGTCGGGTACGACTTCGACCTCCCCCGATAGTTTCTCGAAGAACGGGATGGCCTCCGGTCTTTTTTCACGGAGGTTTGACATCGTTTCCTCGAGAACCAGGCGGGAGATGAACAGTCGGATGAACAGGAGTGATTGAAGTTCGAAAAGGATCGCCGAACGGGATTTCTCCCGCCCCGTCCACGCCACGGAAAACAGGACGTTGCTGTCCGGAAAAACCGTTACTTTTTCCATTTCGCGAGAATGCGGTTTCGCTCCCCTTTCCCCAGCACATCCTCCCTGACCATCCGCTCGATCTCCCGGTCGGTGAACCGCCGAAGTCCGACCGTCACCGCCGGACGGATGAAAAGCCCCTGGTCACGGATCTCCACGAGAACCGGGGTCTTAGGGGCGATACCGAGCCGCCTTCTCATTTCCTTTGGGATCGTGATCTGTCCCCTCTCCCCGACGATCACCGTGCTCATGCCCGACCTCCCTGTGTGAAAACCTGAAATCATAATTACATACTTTCAGCAATTCCACAACAAGTGGACAGATGATTTTTCGGGAAAAGCGGTGCGCCACGAGTGTCCCCTCTCACTTCCCCTTTTCCACCGGCGCGAGGGTGACCGTCGCCTTGGCCACCAGCTTCTCCTTCCCATCCCGGACCGCGTAGACTTCCGACTCCGCGACGATCAGCGTCCTCCCGGACTTCAGGACCGTCGCCCGGCAGCGAAGCCGTTCCCCCAAGGCGGGGCGCAGGAGGTTGATCTTGAACTCGGCGGTCAGGACCATCTCGTCCGAGCTGACCAGAGTCCCGGCCGCGCCGCCCGCAGTGTGGTCGGCCATCGTCGCCTGCACTCCCGCGTGAACGAAGCCGTCCTGCTGGAGGTGCTTCGGCGCCACCGTGAGGACCGACTCGCACCATCCGGGCCCAAGGTCGGAGAGAACGAGTCCCAAGTCCGTGATGAACGGCGCCTTGTCGAAGATCGCCCGAACCTGGTCCCGGTAGTGCGGATTCCGCGTTTTCATCAAGTTGAATCCCCCTCTGAAGGATGGTGCAATTCCTGTAACATTTATGATAATAATATCGCGCATTAAACAAACATATATGTTAATATCATCCCGTATCTAATTAACTTAGAGGTTAATCTATATGTCGAACCGGAAGCACCTTACCCTGGAACAAATGTCGGATAATGTTAACCGTTTTAGCCGGTTGAAAGATAGTCAGCCCCCGATCAATGGGTGGATTCGGGCTATCCGGAAAGCGCTCGGAATGTCCGGCGTCCAGTTGGCAAAACGGTTGGGCGTGTCCGCGCCCCGCGTTGCAATCCTTGAAAAAGCGGAAGCGACCGGAGGGGTTACGATCCGCTCCATGCGGCAGGCGGCCGATGCGCTGGGCTGTATGTTCGTCTACGCGTTGGTTCCCCGAACCAGCCTGAAAGAAACCATTCGGCGACAGGCGCTTGAAGTGGCTCGCGAGCAGCTTAAGCATAGCTCCCACACGATGCTTCTGGAAGATCAAGAACTTTCGAAGGATGCCATGCGAAAAGCGCTTGATGCTGCCGTGGAGGAATTGATCGAGACAATGCCAAAGGATTTATGGGACGCACAGGCATGAACCTCGATTATCCCGACGGCGCAACGCCTCTCGATCCGAACGAGATCGAAGGGCTTCGCCTCGCGCATATCTCGACTCGGGCCGAACTGAATCGTTGGGAGCAGGACAACATCACGGCCGGGGAAGCGTGGGCGTTTGCTCGAAAACAGAAAGACATCCTTAGCGACAAGTTCATGCGTCGACTTCACAAGCGGATGTTCGGCACGGCCTGGCGATGGGCGGGACAATTCCGAACCAGCGACAAGAACATCGGTGGTACTTGGTGGAAGATTCCGACCGATCTGAAGAACCTTTGCGACGACGTCGCGATTTGGATCGAATCGGGAAGTTATCCCCCGGATGAAATTGCCGCCCGTTTCCATCATCGCTTGGTGGCGATTCACTTATTTCCCAACGGGAACGGGCGCCATGCAAGGACGATAACCGACCTCTTGCTTGTTCAGCAACTGGGACGTCCCCGGTTTACGTGGGGCAGCGGAAATCCGGTCGATTCCGGAGCATGTCGGAGACAATATATCGATGCGTTGCGATCGGCAGACCGACACGACTACCAGCCGTTGATGGATTTCGTCCGAACATAACGGGAGTCGGAACAGTGGCCGGTTTGGCCTCGGAATGATGGCCGGATTGCGTCGGAATACGCACGGCGGATCGGATTCTGATCTTTCCCGAAAAAGCTTGGTTCGATATCCGGCTCATGACGTTATTTCCCGAACGCCGAGAAGTGGATCAGGTCCGCGCCGTAGTGCAGCGCCTTCCCGAAGGAGCGCTTCCCGTCGTACCGCCAGTCCTCGCCGACCCCCACCGGCTCGAACTTCTCGAAGAGCGACTTCGAAATCTCGGCCAGGATCCACTTCACGTAGTCCACCGCCTCCGCGGGGGTCTTCGCGGGGGCCTGTTGACCGTTTACGACTGTGTCATAACCTGATGTTAATCAACATTATGTCAGTCAACATTTGACAGTAAATATAAATATTTGTATACTGCGTCGTGCCCGAGAAACCCATCATATGGGCCGGAACCACGCTTGATGACATCCGGGCGTTTCCGGAAGATGCGCGACGCCTCGCGGGACAATGCCTTCGTCTTCTGCAGCAAGGGCTGGAACCGATCGATTGGAAACCGATGCCGAGCGTTGGCCAAGGGGTATATGAAATACGGATTCACACGCGGATCGAACACCGTGTCTTCTATATCGCCAAGTTCAGGGAGGGAATCTACGTGCTTCACGCGTTTCAGAAGCGCACACGAAAAACCGCGAAACCCGACATCGATTTGGCCAGAAAGCGCCATGGGCAATTGATCAGAGAGCGCCAGGATCTGTAAGATCCGCAGGAAAGGCAGGTTCTTCATGAAATTGAAACTCACCCGATCGAGCGGGAACGTTTTCAAAGACCTTGGCTTCCCTCCGGAGGAAGCCGAGCATCTTAAGATTCGATCGGATCTTATGATCGAACTCTGCAAAGCCATCAAGGCCCGGGGTTTGAAGCAGGCTGATGCGGCCAAGATGCTTGGAGTCACCCAACCCCGCATCAGCGATCTCTTCCAGAGCAAGATCGATCTTTTCAGTATAGACACCCTTGTTGATATGCTTGCTCACGCCGGGATCCGTGTCAAATTGGTGGCAACTCCCCCCAAGAGCAAGCAAAAAGTCGCCTAACACCCCGACCTTAAATACGAATTATATTTCCTGACCGTTTATTTCCCGAACGCCGAGAAGTGGATCAGATCCGCGCCGTAGTGCAGCGCCTTCCCGAAAGAGCGCTTCCCGTCGTACCGCCAGTCCTCGCCCATCCCCACCGGGTCGAACTTCTCGAAGAGCGACTTCGACACCTCGTCCAGAATCCGGGCCACGTACTTCATCGTTTCTTCCGGCGTCTTCGCCCGACGGGCGGAAAGCTTTTGCCCCTGCGCCATCATCGCCTCGACGGCGACCCCGGAGAGGAGCTTGGGGAACATCTTCCCGAACGTCGCCTCCCGGTCGAACAGCTCGATCCCCTGGAAGATCCCGTTGACGAAGAACGCCGCACCGGTCCCGGCCCCGTCCAGGGAGATCCCCTTCCGGTACTCCTCGATGGAGCCCTCCCGCTGTTCGAGGACGTCGTTCATCGCGCCGGTCATCGTGGGCGCCGCCATCTCGTGGGACATCTTCGCCACGTGCTCCCACACCTTCCCCTGCTCGGTCGCGTACCCGCGGTTCTGCCTGAGGGTGGTCTTGTGGAACTCGGCGTTGTCCCGCCGGATCCTGTGCGGCGAGACCCGTTGTCGCCTCGACCTGCCTGTCCCCAGTTGCGATCCCGCTGCCGGCCGCCGCCCAAGACCCCGTACCGCTTCTCCTGGCACGCGAAGCATTCCCAGGAGTACCTGCCGGACTTGATCCCACGCTCGCGGGGGATCAGGATTTCCTGTTCCGCGCCACAGGAGAAGCACCTCAGGGTGATGGGCACTTGGTCGTCCGTCTTCATGAGAGGAGCATACGAGGCCGATGCGACAGTTCCTGTCGCCATAGGCGGGGACTTATCACAGAAATATTTACTGATTAATCGACGATGAGAACGGCGTGATTAGTACAACGGCACCGTTATCCTGAAACGGTTTTTCGTGTTATCGCCTATCGGGTTGGGCCTTCTCCGCCAGAACATGCTATTTGGAGACAGTGACGTTCGGGGGGCGAACTCGAAGGTCGAACCAACATTTCGAGCAATTTCCCTGGAAATATTTGGCGCGCAAGGCTATACTTATCACTGGATGATATCTAAGCGCGGAGGTTCCCCTGAAACCGGGAGGACGGGACGATCCAAGTCTCGATACCCTGTTGTCCCTCGACGGAGAAATCTTTCCGATGGATAATGGCTACTGGGCCAAGATCGATGCACGGCGGGTGGCGCCGAGCACACAGATCCCCCATGGTATCCGCTACTCCCTGACCTTGCACGATCGATACAACCGGAGGGTGCTCGGATTCGACAACGCGCACGCCACAAAACCTGGCCGAAAACGATACATCGCGCGCAAGACAACGTGGGACCACAGACACGACAAGGATAGGACCACTGATTACGGCTTCCAATCCCCAGAGCAGCTCATGGAAGATTTCTGGAAGGAAGCCGAACGAATTATGGAGGAAAGGAGATAGGCGATGGCCGAGAAAACCTTGAGAGTCGGGATCATCTCTCGGGAACAGTACAAAGCACGGACGATCGCCATCGCCCGTGGCCAGTACAAGCCCAAGCGTGGCGAGCCCAAGATCTGGTTCGAATCCATCAAGTCGATGGCTCAGGTCTTAAGCTCCGAGAACCAGGAGCTGTTGCGGATCATCATCGAGAAAAAACCGGAAACGATCCACGCGCTGGAGATCGCGACCGGGCGGCGGAGCAGCAACTTGTCTCGGACGCTCAAGACACTTGCCCGTTACGGCATCGTCGAACTGTCCAAAGAGGATCGGTCCGTGAAACCAGTCGTCAAGGCGACGGAGTTCCAGGTGACGTTCGGCCTGAATCTGTCGCATTGTCCGGCGGCATAAGAAAGGCTATGGAGCGGCGTTTATGACAACCCCCCGCCCTACCGTCCGCGGGAAAGCCGGAGAGAGCACCCGGAGGATGCAGGCAACCCGGGTCGCCACCGCCTTGGCGGTCCTCCTCCTCATGTGGCTGGCGTTATTCCTCTACGGAGCGAACGTAAAGAGGATCATGGCTCTCGGCCTACCCGCCTCCCTGCTGATCGGCGGTATCTTCGTGTTCGCATTGAAGCAACTGGAGAAAAAGGGAAACGTGGCGATCAGGCACGCGAAGAGAGCCGGGCGCGGCGCCGTGGCCGAGGAAAAAACGGGTGCTCTTCTCTACGGACTCCCCGAAGGGAACTTCATCATCAACGATTTCAATACCGGGCGGGGCAACATCGACCATATCCTCGTCGGGCCGAAGGGGATCTTCACGTTGGAAGTGAAAAGCCACCGTGAAGAAGTTACCTTTGACGGAACCATCCTGCGCCGCGACGGTTTGCCCTTCGAGAAGGATTTTCTGAAACAGTCATGGGCGGAGTGTTTCGTCGTGCGGGAAATCCTCGCCCGCTGGGAAATCAAGGAACCGAGCGCGAAACCCATGATCCTCTTCACCAACGCATTCGTGAAGGTGCGCGGCAACGTAAAGGGCGTCGAAGTCTTGAACCTGAAGTTCCTACCGACATACCTGGAACGGTTGCCGGACAGGCTTACGATCGGCGAATCGGGAAGGATCTTCAACCGCCTTCAGGCGCCGGTCGACAGTAACTGATCTATCGGCTTCGACATTACACCCCAATATAGACATCTTTCTATGCTGGGGGGCCTGACGAGGATGGTGTGCCGCCACCGCCAAGCACGTCGCATGCGCTCAACAATGTCTCCGCGTAAGTAAACGCAGCGGACTTGACACTTGCTTTCGTGAAAAAAGAGATCCATGCCGCAAGCATAATGGTCGACGCAGCGATCGACACCAGAGCTGTGGCAGGTAGGGACATGAGCGCTGTTCCGCTGATGAAGTATTTCTCCGAGCCGCTGACAACGTCATGCGTGAATAGAGCCCACCCTAAAGAAGCGAGGGAAATCGGGACCCCGAAAAGCTTCAGCCCCAACGCGTTTCGACGAAACCCGCACGCGACATTTTCCTTTAAAAGCAGATCGAATCGTTTGGTATCGCGGGTGTGGTTTAACAACCACCTTACCGCTGACTGATAGATTTCGTCAGCCGCTTGAGGGTTTCTCGCTTCCTGTTCCTGATCAGGAAATGGTTCATTGATCTTGCCTGAAAGGAATATGTGGTAGCGGCGTTTGGTCACTATTTCGATGGTGTCGTCACGATGACGCAATAATTGCGTTGTGGGTTTTCCACCCCAAGATGCGTAGAGTGTGGACTCTAAACGTTTACCCAGCTCCCGACAAACATTTGTGAGCAGATACAACCCTCCACAAGAGGTGGCGAGCATCGCTGTGTTCGTCAGGATCGAGACCTTGGCCCCATACAGCAATTCGAACATCGCGACCAGTGGAAACATCGCCAACAGTGCCGGCCACAAACGGGCCTTGCGTTCGTACGGATCGGTGACTTTCTCTAAGATGATCGCTAGTCCCATGCTTCAACCTGACTGGAGAATGGCAGAGGCGTCAGGGGAATAAATGTCGGCCGAGCTGGCATGTCCTGGTGATGCCATATTATCTGTCCATTTGTTGGATAAACACTTGCGCCACGTCGACAAAAAGCGTTTATCACCATTTTTCGCGGGTGCGTTGTCGATTCCTTTCCTGCCGAAACAAACGCAGTCTTTGTGGTTGCGCCATCATCCACCGGTTTGCGTGGCCCAACAATACGGTCCAACACTGGAGTCGATACGTTGTGCCGACTGCCATGGTGGGGAACCTGGATGAACCGGAGAATGCTCGGCAGCAAGACTCCGTTCGACTCGGTATAGTCGACGGCGGCGGTTAGGGCTTGGATTCCAGCATCGCCGGTGAGCAGAATTCCGCGTCCCGTAAATTCACCGAACAGAACGACGCTACTTTCATTCTCGGCTGAAGTTTCTACGTCTTCCCGGAGATATTCCGCGTCCCATTGGTCGGCAATCCATGATGCCGCCCCCTTTGCGGCTTCACTCAGGAGTTTCAATACTTCCCCCGCCAGCCCTTGCGCCGCTCGCCCCTCCACTTTTTTCTGCTCCGGCGACTTTTCAAACTCTGGGATCAGATCGTGTATGTACCAGTTCTCCTCCGGCGAGAGGACGAAGAAGTCGCCGATCCGCAAGCCACGGAATGGCTCGTAGACGGGAATATGGCGTTTCCCGGCGATTTCCTCCAAGGCGTATGCAGCCGACATCTCCTCCTTTAGACGGTCCGCCAGACTCTTGTCGGTAATGCGACCATCCTTGAAGTAGTCAAGGATTACGGACGAATACCTCCACGGCCGATGCATCCACAACTGCCCGACTTGGAGCTGTTCGAGCACCACCGAAAGCCCGGATGCATGATCGCCGTCGGGATGCGAATTGACCACATAGTCGACCCTACTGGTCCCGTAATACTTTTTAATATGGTCGACAAGTTCCTGTCCCGATTCTTTGGTGCCGCCGTCGTAAACGAGCGTCTTGTAGTTTCGCGGAATTCCGTAACGCACGGCGAGCGCATCCCCGCTCCGATCCCCATTTCCAACCGGTAGAAAATCGAGTTCGAATCCAATTTCATCCGCCATTACCCTTTCCCCTTCTCCAAGAAGATGGTCGCAACATTCTCAGTACCTTTAATCGCGTACTTCCGCTTATAAGCCTCACGGTAATCGGCGTCTTGACAGATGCAGATGCCCCGTGGATCCTTTCCGGCAGGTTGCGTTAGGAAGATCCCTAGCGGATTCATAATGTCCATCCGGGTCACTTGAGTGCCAATGCGGTTAAGTCCTAGTGCTTGACGCACCGCCGTAGCTGCGAGTAGTAAGCCGGCAAGCGTCGATTGGTGGGCCAGCGGAACGTGCACTTCCTGCCGTGGCATCCCGACCGCGCCCAAGGGAATAACTGCACCGCCACAAAAGCCCTCTGTGTACAGATTGCGAACCGGACGGCCTTCGAACGGCAGCAGACGCTCAATCGGCAGACCACGGGCTGCGGAAATCGCGTCGAGCATATCGCGCGGAACGCCTCCACCATTGTGAAGAAGATTTCGGATTTGCATGAGCCGGTCAGGAACACCGAGGGCTGTCGCGATGATCGTATCTTCATTTTCCAGCGCATTCTCCGGAAGATACAAACACGCCACACAGGCTCCTTCAAGGAAGTCGTGGCTTGAGACACCAAGATCGCCGGGTTGTGTCCATGCGTTTGCTACCCACGCTGGCAATGATGCCTGAGCCGCACGCCGATCGCGCGCACTGTCTAACGCGAGGAGCATTCGCGGCCACACATAGCCCTTCGACTCCACGAAATTGGCAAAATCCAACTGGTGGGGTTCAGCCCGAATCCCAGTCCTGAAGAAGCGGGCAACGACATCCACCTTTATTCCGCTTTCGTCGCCACGTTCCGCGAGTACGTAGCGCTGCAAATTACCTAGGTCGACGGCTTGATGATCAACAATGTGCAGTATGCCTTCCATCGGTATACGCGAGAGCGCCCATACCGCGCCGTTGCCGATTGCACCTGCCCCCACCAAGACAACTTCGCCGAGGGAGCCCGCAAGGGCAGCATCGCCGCCTTGGCGTGGCTCAGCGTTAAGGACTGAGAAAGTCACGTCCTTCTCCAAGCCTGCTCCCTCTCCTTCAAAGACCCGGCGGAAGAGGTTTGCGGCAGCGAGGCAGGCGGCAACACCAGCTCCAAATGGATTCTCCGAGTCGCCCACTAGCTTAGCGTCCGTTGTTCCGCCCAACGCGTTCCAGCCATTCGAACCCGCAAAAATGCGTGGGCAACCTCCGGCAGAGGGCAATGCAGTTCCAACAGCGACCTCAATCGTCGGATCATCAGTAATATCTACGTTGGGATTGATGCGACTCGCGAGATTCACTAAATCATCGGCCGCAGCCTTAGCTCCTCTGTCGCAGCGAACCGCGAGTGCCGGATACAGACGTGCCAGTATACGGACGAGGAGGTCAAGAAGTGCCCTTCCTTCCCTGCAATTCGCGGCGTCCGTCCCGATGGCGACACCCACTCGTACGCTTCCCAGCACTGCACGAATACGTTGCTCATCGAATCCAGCCAATACCTGTGATGCAGCCACAGCGGTACGCAGATAGTAGTCTGCTAGCGCCATCGGTTATTCCTCAAAATGAACGAGTTGCTTGCCATCTTCAAATGGGATTTCTTCCCATCCGGAAACCCATAGACGATACGACGCAACACCCCTACCGCGAAGGCCCGTGCGCCCAAAGTCTGGAACAACCAACGAGAGCCCACCTCGTACAGTAATGATCGGGTAGGTATCGTCTGTCTCCGAGTGGTACGCCCCAGTGGGGTGCGAATGAACCTGGACACCGAGCTCCTCGTTATGTTCGTAGAGCCAAACGTTCAAGCGATGAAGCTCGTTTCCGTCAACCTTCACACAGATTCCCTCCGAAAATCGGTACGCGGTTTGTCGCGGGACGTGTGCTGTGCGGACAAGAAAAGTGTCCTGCGCTCTAACTCCGCTCCAGAGGACAAATCGCTCCACCCGCTCACGTCCCGCGACACGTAATTGAGCGTCGGTCGTCCGAACAACAATCGCAGGCACTACGAACCGCCTTATAGCTTCAAGGGTACTCATGGAGGCGGTGGACCGTAATTGATGCCCACCTGCGGTACGAGTTGCACACCAAAGCCAGCAATTGGCGCGATTCCATAGCGGTGAACTATTTCCAGAAGGCGGACCAGACGCCCAGCACCCTCCTGGCGATGGAGCTCCCAAATATCCCCACTATGAGCTGGGTGGTCATGGTATTCACGAACGCCCGCGATACAAAGGAACGGAATCTCCTCGGGCCCATACGCCTGCATGTAGGGTTGAACGCTCTGGAGCTTCATCATCGGCACTGCATCGAATCCCGGTAGTGGGATCTCCTGCTGCGGCAGTGAGCGGTTTAACTGGGTTGGGAGTTCCCTATGTTTATACGGCTCCCCGGTATATGAATTTACAATCCGTACGGAAGGAGGCGCAGCGTCGTAGTTGGTGTAATCGAAGGCGACACCCATTATGATCGGGGATGGGGTGAGCTTTGCCGCGGCGAGGACGACTAGCACTCGCGGGTATTCGGCGTGCACAAGGAACCAGCCAAGCCGACGATATTCCTCGCCGAGCGCCTTATACTCCGCAATCTCGCGGTCAAACTTCGCCCGCGAAACTGTGGGATCCACATACTGAACAGACACCGTCTACCCCCCGATCCCGGCCTTGAGATTCAGGAAGAGCTTGGTACCATCAGGGAAGCTAAATTCCTCCAGCTTGCGCTCCGGGGCGAGAATCGTGCCTCCAGCATCCCGCAATTCCCAGTTCTCTATCGGCTGTCCAGAATTACCTGATTTTTCAAGGGCCTGGTTGATCAAAGCACGCAGTGGTGCATGGATATTTTCCCCCACCTCCACCGGCCGGCCGTTCACCACTACAATCAAATTGACCTTGTTCTGGTGTGGCATAAGACCCCCTTCTTCCTCTATTTGACTCCGCTTACCGAGTTCCCACGGTATACTATGGATATATAGCAGATGACTTGCGGGCGTGCAAGTGTTATTATTTTTTTTAGGGAGGAAAATTTGACCCCAATCCGTTTCGATATGAGGTTTGTGCCAGCGGGAACCGGACAGGATGTCTGGGATAATCCTCATGCGACTCAAATGGTCGATCGTTTTATGCCTCGTGGTCGTCAGCATGGACCGATGATCGGGATACTGCACTTGGGCGAATTGCACCCCACTCCCAACGTCCTCAAGGAGGTGATCGTTACGGTCGGCGAGGATGTTCGCGCAGGCCGGTACGGCGATTTCACATTCGTCGTGAGCAGTGGCGATGACTCCACTCGCGGTGTCGTCATGGACATCGCTTCGGCTCAGGGCCTTGCCGTTTTCGTTTGCTCATCACCAGACAGCCTGGATAGGGCGGAACCAGCCGGTGATATTACTGCGAATGAACGGGAAACGCTGAGCCTTGTCCTCCAAGCCGGTGGAACGGTCACCGCAGCACAACTCGGAAAACAACTAGGCGTCGAGCAGACCACGGCAGGAAATCGCCTGACAGCACTCCATAAAAAGGGTTTCCTACAGCGCGTCGAACGGCCTCATCCCGGTGGCGACCAATTTGTTGATCTGCGCTCTTTCCGCTTCGAACTGAACAAGTAAATCAATCCAAATCCGAAGACTTATGGCCGTGTCAGGCGGAATCCTTGCCCTTGGCGTTCCGCTCCGGTGTTGAAACTTACAAGTACGCTCTGCTTCAGATAGAAATGCTATACCGTGACAACCCCCATCTCGTCCCGGCCAGCGTCGCCGCATTGAATTGGCAGGAGTAAGCTCAAGAGCACTTACCGCAAACTTCGAATATATCGAGACAGGTGACAAGTTGCCATTTTCACGTCTTCGAGAGAGAGGATTGTTTTTTCATGATCGATGAAAGCGGGCAGTGCCTTCGTAGTGAGCACCCAAACTCTATCGTGTGCATGAGTGCCGACCGGGTCGACATACCACCCGGGAAATAGGAGAACTGGTTTTACGGGGAAAGATTTTCCGGTGCTCTCCATGAGCAGGTCACGAATCCAATCCGTGTTCGCCTGAACTTGTTTCAAGGGATCTGGGGGCAGCGTCCAGCCGTCTATCAAAAGTTTTTCGCCATCGTACACAATCTTGGTATCCCTTCCCTTGGGCTTGCTACGCGTCTTGGTCTCGATGACAAATATTCCCTTAAACGAGATCACCACGTGGTCCACATTGAAACCGTTCGACGTGATGTCGTGGAGCACGATGGCCCCGGCGGTTCGCAACTCCTCTAACGTTTGTCCCACAAACTTTTCTCCGTCCCTTCCCAGTTTCAGCGCATGAATTTTCGGACGCATCTTATTGACCTTGTAAGCCGAATAGAGCACGGCAACGATCGCCACTACCGTCGCGAACAATGGAGATGGAGGAAGCGGACGATAATAACGCATCCACTCGATCAGAGCGTAAGCACAGAGCGTCGACACCACCAGGAAGTATGGCAAGAAACTGTCCATGAATAATCGTTGAAGTTCCTCGTCCAGGGACTGCCCGGGATTTCTCAGAGGAGGTACCTTAAGCGGGGATCTAGTCTTCACCTCGGTCGACATGGGGCACCTTCCCTCCTTCAGCAGTATCCACCGCGTAAACTCCCGTGTTTCCCGTAACTGGTCGCCTGTTCGATGGTCCGAGCGACGAAGACACAAATCGGGCACACCTGAAGACAGCCCGGCAACGATCTCCTGCTAATTCCTTATCGGCCAAAGGGTTTGGGAAGATTAATAGAAAGGAGACCTTCGGAGGGCTGAATGCACTCCCCGTCCACTGCTTCGTTGCTTGAAAACATGATACAGAAACAGAACGGGTGACAGTGGAACACTCTCCCGAGTGCTTCAACACGCTAACTATCGCCGTCGATCGTGGCAGTCTTATCAGAGCCGGGCACGGGCCCTGAAATCCTCGATTTCCTTTGGCGCATACCTTGCAAAAGTATCTACAAAAGATTGCTTCATACGTACGCTGACCAAGCAACCGATTTGGCGATGGGAGGTCGGTGGCGGGTTCAGATGCAAACCGCTCCTCTCGATCGTCCGGCCGTATATACGGGAGACCGGCAAGATTGAGCGCGCCGATCGAATCCTCGCGTATTAAACCCCTGCGGAAAGGAGAATGCCTTGACAAGGGAAGCAGACATGACATACTGTCCTCTAAAATACCCAGAGGGTGACTCGATGCGGGACTACCCGGAAATTCGCCCGATCCTGTTGCTCGTCCGGGAACGGTACTCACAAAGGGCCATAGCAGACCGCCTCGGGATCGAACCCCGGACTATCCGGCGGTGGGAATCCGGTCAGACCTGCCCTCCTCCGTACGCCGTCGACGTCCTTAAGCAGATGCTCCTGCCCCTATCAAAACCGGCGGATGCCACGGAGGACTTCACTTTCATCGACCTGTTCGCAGGCATCGGGGGCATCCGGAAGGGCTTCGAAGAACAGAACGGCAGGTGCGTCTTCACGAGCGAATGGAATGAGTACGCCTTGAAGACCTACCGGGCCAACTTCCCCGAAGACCACCCTATCGTAGGCGACATCACGAAGATTGACGAGAAAACGATCCCGGCGCACGACGTGCTCCTCGCCGGGTTCCCTTGTCAGCCATTCTCTATCGCTGGCGTCTCCAAGAAGAACGCGCTCGGCCGGCCGCACGGATTCCTCTGCCAGACACAGGGGACGCTCTTCTTCGACGTGGCCCGGATCATCGAGGAGAAGAGACCGAAGGCGTTCCTGCTGGAAAACGTGAAGAACCTAGCAAGCCACGATGGCGGCAACACATACCGGACAATTCTGGGTGTTCTCCGTGACGAACTCGGTTATGACGTCCACGACAGGGTCATCGACGGACAGCACTTCGTCCCCCAGCACAGGGAACGAATCATCATCGTGGGGTTCAGTGAGCCGACGGGTTTTTCGTGGAACCAGCTCCGCCTTCCGAACGTCTCGAAGAACCCGTCCCTACTGCGAGACATCCTCCACCCCGAGGACGGCACCGAGGACGCAGAGTCGCCATATACAGAGGGACCGAAGGCGAAGGTCGCCGGAAAATACGTCCTCACGGATCATCTCTGGAAGTACCTGCGCGACTATGCCGCGCGGCACAAGGCAAAGGGCAACGGTTTCGGATACGGCCTCGTCGGCCCCCTCAACATCTCCCGAACGCTATCAGCGAGGTATTACAAGGACGGATCTGAAATCCTCGTGTCACGTGGCAAGGGGAAGAGCCCCCGCCGCCTGACCCCTCGCGAGTGTTCCCGCCTGATGGGGTTCGACTCAGGCGGTCAGAAGTTCAAGATCCCGGTTTCCGACACGCAGGCTTATAAGCAATTCGGGAACGCGGTCGTCGTCCCGGTTATCGCCGAGGTCGCCCGGATGATGAAGTCCCACATCATAGCTCTCAAGGAAGCGGAGGAATCACACGCGCTCCAGATGCCGCTTTCCGTGTGAGGGATGGCGGACGTCGTCGACAAAGCAACGCGTTCCCGGATGATGTCCGGTATCCGGGGAAAGGACACTAAGCCAGAAATCCTCCTCCGCAAGGGGCTCTTCGCCAAGGGCTTCCGCTTCCGCCTCCATGATCGTCGCCTGCCCGGCAAGCCGGACATCGTGCTTCCTCGGTTCAAGGCGGTGATTCTCGCCCACGGCTGCTTCTGGCACGGCCACGACTGCCCTCTGTTCAAGTGGCCCTCATCCAATGTAAAGTTCTGGAGGACGAAGATCGAGCGCAACCGGGTAGTAGACCGGCTGGCTCGTGAAGCTCTAGCCGCCCTCGGCTGGCGGATCCTGACCGTATGGGAATGCGCCCTGAAAGGTCCGGACAGGCTCCCCGTCGAGCGCGTCGTCGGCGAGGCCGCAAGGTGGCTGTCCTCCGGGGGCCGAACCCGTCAGATCGTCGGAAGGGAGACACCATAGGTGCCGTCTCCGGTATGCGAAAAGGCGATCGCAGACGCCACCAGGACCGGCAACGCCCTCCTGAAGTTCATCTCCGCGAACGATGTCGGCCGGACCGGCGGCCATCAATGCGGCTACTACCTTCCGATCGCCGTCTGGGAGATGTTCTCCCCGTACCCCCCGGACAGGGGTGCCAATCGCAAACACTACGTGACGATCGTCTGGCAGGATGGGCATGAAACCCGCTCCTGCGTGACGTGGTACGGCGTCAGAACACGGAGGGAATATCGTCTCACCCAATTCGGCCGTGGCTTCCCGTGGCTCAAGCACGATAAGGTCGGTAGCCTCCTCGTCCTCGTCATCCGGTCCCTGACGGAGTTTGCCGGCTATGTCCTCGATTCCGAGGAGGACACCGAGGAGATCACCGCTGCGCTCGGCGTCGAGATCACCGGGCGATGGGGCGTGTACCGGAGCGGCGCTCCGGTCCTGGAAGACGAAGGCCAGTGCATCGAGCGCCTGTTCGGAGCGTTCGCCGAAGGGATAACTGAATTCCCGACAGGCGAGCTGTTCTCCTCCAAGACCCGCGAGGTTCTCGACGCCTGCGCCCGTGGATTCGGTGCGTTCCCGCCCGACGAAGCCCTCGTGCGCTGCCTCCATTCCGAGTACCACCTGTTCCGGAAAGTCGAACAGAAACTCTGCAGCGACGAGACCCGTGGGCCGTTCGATTCCGTTGACGCGTTCCTGAAGGTAGCATCGGCTATCATGAACCGGCGCAAATCCCGCGCGGGACGATCCCTCGAGAATCACGTGGACTATCTGCTCCGGAAGGCCGAGGTCCCGCACGAAATGCGCCCCGACATCCCGGGGAGGCCAGACATCGTAATCCCGGGGCGGGCCCAGTACGACGACCTTTCATTCCCCGTGACGAGGCTTTGCGTCGTCGGCGTGAAGACCACCTGCAAGGACCGTTGGCGGCAGATCATCCAGGAGGCACCGCGCGTCAAGAAGAAGCACATCCTGACGATCCAGTCCTCGATCTCGACCCCGCAACTGAAGGAGATGAAGGAGGCCGGGATCACCTTGGTTGTGCCCGAGAAACTTCAACGGGACTACCCTCGCGACAGCGGCCTCACGATCCTGAGCGTCGAGTCGTTCATCCGGCAAACGAAAACGAAGCTGATTTAGAAAAAGTGATCGTCGTCCTGTTCGCGATCGCATGGCTATCATTCGGTTCGTTGCACAAAATATTCACCTTCGGTTCGGATTTTCGCGTAGCCCCTATATTCCAGTCACAATCCGGTCACAGGCCCTTGACGGGTATCGGATACTTTTTCCGCTAAGACAGCTTGGAGATAGTGATCTTCGGGATGGTTACTCGAAGATCCTTCGCAATCCAGACCTTTGCATCGTCGGCTCACGCAGAAGCGAACAGATCGGCGGGGCGGGACAGACCGATACTAGGACCATGGGGCGACAATCGCTGTCGCGGATTGGAACAGGGATTTGTGGAATCGGGACGCCGTGCCGCTGAGTTCGAATGCACTTGGGCGGGATGTGTCACCCCGGACTTCGAGCCGACCGGCGGCCAGTGGCCCCAAGCCGCTGGCCGTCCGGTTGAGCGAGGGGTTCGCCCGCGGTCTGGCCGAAGGCGATGGCCACGATCACTTGCGTTTCAGTCCATCTCGCCAGGCAATCGTCTCGAGTTCGACGCGGACAGCGTCCTCGACGGCAATCACGGGTCGTGCCTGGAATTCGAATGCGGGAAACGTCGAGCAGACCTTGTGCACCGTCACCGGATCGTCGCAGTCGACCAACATATGCCCACCCCACTCGCCGACTCGCACCACGAACAATTCGATCTTGAAATTGGCGGGCGCCTTCCAGGGAAGAGACGGGGTTCCTGTTCGGGAGGGGTTTCTGCCCTTTCGAAGGGGCACGGGCTATTACAAAAATAATCCTTCCCTATCTATCAGGAATCGTCATAATTAACCCTTGCCTCGCCGGCGTAAATTGCCGGAGCGACAGGTCGAGAGATCCGGTCACCCCGACCACCTGGGCCGATTTCTCTCCATCCGAAAGGGGATCCGCGAGTCCTGAACCAGGCCAGTGCCCTTATGCCGGAAGCCATCTCTCCAGACGTGGTCGTCTACCTCTGCACCAACTGCATTCCGCAGGGAGTGAATTTACCGCGTCAATGGAATCAGGACGGCTCCCGGATCCTCGTCCGGGAAGTCCCTTGCAGCGGCAAGATGGATGGACAGTATCTGCTGCATGCGATCGAAGGCGGCGCCCGGGGGTTTTGCGTGGTGGCGTGCCCCAAGGGGGACTGTCATCTGTCGCAAGGCAATTACCGGGCGGAGATCCGCGTCCATACGGTCCGGCGACTGCTGGCGGAAATCGGACTTCCGCCGGAGCGAGCCCACCTGGTGCACTTCTCCCCGGCCGATCCGCCCCGGCAACTGGAAGACCTCGTCCGAAGCACGGTCGAGCGCATCTGTGCCTTGGGGGAAAACCCACTTCGCGCGACTAAGGTAACGGGATGAACACAGAGCCAACGAATCTTCAGAAGCGAATTGCATCCGGGAAAACGATCCTGCTGGCGGAGATCCATCCTCCGCAAAGCGGGGATCCGGCGCCGTTGCGGACCGCTGCCCGACGATACGCCGGGAAGGTTCACGCCGTGGGCGTCAGCGATAACCGGGACCGGGTCTCGATGTCGGCGCTGGCGGCGGCTTCCCTGTTGAAGGACGAAGGCCTGGAGCCGATTCTCCACATGACCACGCGGGACCGGAACCGCATCGCCCTGGTTTCCGAGGCGCTGGGCGCGCAGGCCCTGGGGATACGAAACCTGTTGTGCACCAGCGGCAATCACCAGACGCTGGGCAGCTTCCGGGCCGCCAGGAACGTCTACGACATCGACGCCGTTCAGCTGCTGCAGGCCTGCGCCCACCTGGAAAGCGACGGAGCGCTTCTGGGAGAAAAAGGGCTGGAGGGGGCCGGGCCGTTCTGCCTGGGCGCCGTCGCATCTCCCGATGCGGATCCGCCCGCCCTGCAAATGATGCGGCTCGCCAAGAAGACGCTGGCCGGGGCGAACTTCCTGGTGACGCAGCCGGTCTACGACCCGGACCGTTTCGAAGCCTGGTGGAAGGAGGTCACCTTGCGCGGCCTGCACGAACAGGCCGCCATCCTTGCGGGCATCCATCCGCTATCCGATACGCACTTCGGGCAGGCGGGATCGGGTCTGCAGCAGGGAATCCCCGATTCCCAGGCGGCTCGACTGGCCTCCATGAGCGACCCGGGCGCCTGGCGCGACGCCGCCATCGAGATCGCGCTGGAAACCATCCGCCGGCTGTCGAATCTCCGCGGGATTCGCGGATTCTGCATCTCCGCCGACGGTGACCACGAGGCCGCCCTTCAGATCATCGAAGAATCCGGGTTGGCGAACGACTGACCATGCCCGCAAAGTACGTCATCCATCAGAAGACGGCCAAACCCCGTTTCCGCCCCATCGGCAAGCTGGGGATCGTGGATTGGCGGGAAGACTGCTCGGGTTGCCACAACTGCGTGAAACGGGACTGCGTCTACCGTTTGTACCGCGACGAGGCCGACACCCTGCACAACGAGGCCGGCTACCTGGACTACATCTACCAGTGCAAAGGCTGCCTGAACTGCATCCAGAACTGCACGAAAAACATCCTGACCCGTGTGGTCAACCCCGAGTATCGCCGGCTCGGCGACGCGTATTACACGCCGGACCTCATCCTGTCCACCTGGTACCAGGCGGAGACGGGGAAGATCCCGGTTTCCGGAGCCGGCTACGGAGGACCTTTCAGCGGCCCCGGCTTCGATTCGATGTGGACGGACATGTCCGAGATCGTGCGTCCCACGCGCGACGGGATTCACGGCCGGGAGTACATAAGCACCAGCGTGGACATCGGACGCAAGCTTCCGCACCTGGAATTTGAAAACGGACGGTTGAAGGACGATCCCCCACCGCTTGCGGAAACACCCCTGCCCGTGATCTTCGATCGGATTCCCCCGCACTGGAGGCGCGGAGCGGTGACGGCCGCGGTCGCGATGGCAGCGGCGGAGATCGGCACGCTGGCCATCCTCGACGAGGCGGACCTCCGGGAGAGCGGGGGCTCCGTTCGCCGCCACGCGATCCCGTTCATGGCAGCTCCGCAGGCGGCACCGGCGAACCCGGCGGAGGCGGCGCCGTTGGTGATGATCCCGGACAGCTCCGACGTAATGGCGGTGCAGGCGGCACTGAAGCGGGACCATCCGGCGAGGATCGTGGCCATCCGCCTCCCGGCCGGTCCCGACGTCGCGGGACGCGTGGCGGAACTGGCACGGGACGGAGCGGATGTGGTCCAGTTGGCGTTCGACAGCCACGGGAGGGAGCAGGGGGCGGTCCGGCCCCGCCATCTGCGCGACGTGTTGCGGGACACGCACACCACCCTGGTCCGAAAAGGGATCCGTGACGAGGTCACGCTGATCGCCTCGGGCGGAATCGCCGCCGCGGAGCACGTGGCCAAGGCGATCATCTGCGGGGCCGACCTGGTCGCGATCGACGTCCCCCTGATCCTGGCCCTGGAATGCCGGCTCTGCGGGGAGTGCGAACGCGGGCAGCCGTGCCCGATCGCCCTGGAGGAGATCGACGCCGGGTTCGGCGCCCGCCGCATGGTAAACCTGATGGCGGCCTGGCATTCGCAGCTCCTCGAAATGCTGGGCGCGATGGGCATCCGGGAGGTCCGCCGCCTGCGCGGCGAGACCGGCCGTTGCATGTTCTTTGAAGACCTTGAACGGGAAACCTTCGGCCGATGGTTCGGGAGGAGGAAAACGGACTCGTGAGCACCGTCCCGTCCTGCCTCCAGCGTCCGGAGCCCCGGCCTCCGGACGCCTCTCCGGCGCGGCTCGAATCCGCGGAGGTAAGCCGTGAGATCCGGCCGGCGCCGCCCCGCTACCGGAACGAGATCGGCAAGTTCGGCATCCACCGCGGCCCCCGATGCGCGGCCTGCGGCCGGTGCGTGGAAACCTGCCGGCACGGCGTACACGTCCGACCCGAAGGCTATCTCCACGTCATGCGGCCGTACGACTACCGGTGCATCGGCCCCGGCTGCAAGGATACCGGAAGCTATTGCATCGACGCCTGTCCTCAAGGCGCGCTGAAATTATCCGTAAATCCGGTTTCCGAAACGATGGGCGACTGCCGCTGGACGCCGGACCTCCTCATGAGCACCTGGGCGATGGCCGAAACCGGCCGGCCTCCCGGGATGCATCTGGAGAGTGAGGTAGGCGCTTCCGGCGGAGGCTTCGACCGCCTGCGGTTCCGCTTCCCCGACTCCCCTCCCCCCGGGCTCTCGCGGGAAGACATCTCGACGAAGCTGCTGCTCAATCGCCGCGGCGATTCGCGGCCCAGGATCGAGATCGACATCCCCTGGTACGGCGGAGGCATGTCCTTCGGCTCGACCAACATCCGCGTCCTGTTGGGAAAGGCACGGGTGGCGAAAGCGTTCAACGGGTTCACCTGCACGGGCGAAGGAGGCTACCCGGAGCGCTTCATCCCCTACAAGGATCACGTGATCACCCAGGTGGCCACCGGTCTGTTCGGCGTCCGCGAGGAGACGATCCAGCGGGCGCGGATCGTCGAATTCAAGTATGCGCAGGGGGCCAAGCCGGGGTTGGGCGGCCACCTGCTGGGCGACAAGAACACACCGAGTGTCGCGGCCATGCGCGAGACGGTCCAGGGAGTCTCCCTGTTCTCCCCGTTTCCGTTCCACAGCGTCTATTCGGTGGAGGACCACCAGAAGCACCTCGATTGGATCGCGCACGTCAACCCGCGGGCGCTGCTCTCGGCCAAGGTGTCGACGCCGGCCGACGTGGACATGGTTGCCGTCGGGATCTACTACGCCGGCGGCCACATCGTGCACCTGGACGGAAGCTACGGGGGAACGGGCGCCGCTCCCAACGTCGCCAAGAAGAACATCGCGATGCCGATCGAGTACGCGATCGGGCGCGTGCACCAGTTCCTCGTGGACGAGGGGATCCGCGACAAGATCACGGTGATCGCCAGCGGCGGCATCCGGACGCCCGCCGATGTCGCCAAGGCGATCGCCATGGGCGCCGACGGATGCGTGATCGGGACGGCGGAACTGGTGGCCCTGAGCTGCATCCGATGCACCGCCTGCGAGAGCGGACGCGGATGCGCGCGGGGGATCGCGACGACCGACGACGAATTGCTGGAGATGGTGGACGTCGAGTGGTGCACCCAGCGGCTGGTGAATCTGTACGCGGCCTGGCGGCAGATGCTGGTGGACATCCTGTTTCGCCTGGGACTCGACTCCGTGAGCGCCCTGCGGGGACGCGTCGACCTTCTGAGCCACCTGGATTATGAAAATGAAGCGTGACGGGACAAGACCCCTTCCGATGGAACCGATGACCCGGAACGGAAGCGTCCGCCTTGCAACCGGCGTGCACGGAGAGGTCGACGTGGGCCGGGTGCAATCGTTGCTCCGCGCACGCGCGCATCTGCGGCCCGCGGAGCCGTGGATCCCCCGCTCGCCGGAAGCGGAAGGAGGGTGCGGCGTCACCGGATTCGCCTGCACGATCCCCGTCGGCGGGAAGCATATCTACGAGCCTTCGATCCAGATGCGCAACCGCGGCAACGGCAAGGGCGGGGGGATCGCCGCCTGCGGACTGGTGCCGGAGGAAATGGGCGTGTCGCGGAGGGTGCTGGCGGAAGACTATATCCTCCAGGTCGCCCTGCTGGACCCCGGCGCCCGGGAAGAGGTCGAACAATCCTTCGTCGCGCCCTTCTTCGACGTCGATCACGGGGGCCTGATCCCCACCATGGACGATTTCCGCGACGTGCCGTTGCTCGAAGTCCGCCCCCCGGACGTGGCCCGCTACTTCGTCCGGGTCAAGCCCGCCGTGCTCTCCCGCTTCGCCGAGGAGAAGAAACTGGACGCGGCGGGCCTTTCCGAGCGGGAAGTGGAAGACGAGTTCGTCTACCAGAACTCGATCGCGCTGAACAACCGTTTCTACGCCTCGCTGGGGGACAAACGGGCCTTCGTGATGTCCCATGCGAGGAACCTGATCATCCTCAAGATCGTCGGCTTCGCCGAGGCCGCCGTGCAGTATTACCGGATGCCCGACACGCACGCCCACGTCTGGATCGCCCACCAGCGGTTCCCCACGAAAGGCCGCGTGTGGCATCCGGGCGGGGCGCACCCGTTCATCGGGTTGAACGAAGCCCTCGTGCACAACGGCGACTTCGCCAATTACCACTCGGTGTGCGAATACCTGGCCGGGCGCGGAATTTTCCCGCAGTTCCTCACGGACACGGAAGTATCCATCCTCCTGTTCGATCTCTGGAACCGGGTGTACCGCTACCCGATGGAATACATCATCGAGGCCCTGGCGCCGACGACGGAACTGGATTTCGACCGCCTGCCGACGGAGAAACAGCGGATCTACCGCCAGATCCAGGCGGCGCACATCCACGCCTCGCCCGACGGACCCTGGTTCTTCATCATCGCCCGAAGCCTGGCCGAGACCGGGGAGTTCCAGTTGATGGGGATCACCGACACCGCCATGCTGCGTCCGCAGGTGTTTGCGCTGCAGGAGGGGGAGGTCTCCATCGGGCTGATCTGCTCGGAGAAGCAGGCGATCGACGCGACCCTTGCCAGCCTGGCCGGCGAGGATCCGCGGTTCACCCCGGTCGCGGACCTGTACTGGAACGCCCGCGGCGGAAGCTACACCGACGGGGGGGCCTTCCTGTTGACCGTCTCCCCGGCGGACGATCCGTGCCGGTTGCGCGTGACGAACAAGTTCGGGACGGAAGTCTCCACCGTATCCGGCCAGATCCACTGCGACCTCTCCGTTCCGCCGGCCGCGTCCCCGCAGGCGGACGTGGACACGGCGGCCATCGAACGTTGCGTGCGCGACGAGGATTCCGAGGGGCTCTTCTCCCACCTTCTCGACCGGTTGCCCGCGATGGACTTCGACTCCTTCCGCCGGTTCGTCGACGGCTGGGCGGAACGGACGGCGGTCGAAGCCCCGGGCCTTGGCATCCAGGCCCTGACGAAATGCATGGATCGCCGGTACCCCACCGCGGAGAAGAAGCGCAGTTCCGTTCTGACCATCCTCCGTGGCGGCCTGGAACGGATCTTCGAGCGGCAGCCGCTGTGCGACGAAGGGCGGACCGGCACCCACGTTCGGGTCACCTGGAAAACCCGGGACCGCCTGCGGGGTCCGCATCCCGGCGAGACGACGCTTCTGATCGACGCCACCGGTTTCGCGCCCGAGGGCGAAAACTGCGATTCGACCCTGGCGATCAAGGCGTACCGGCTCGGATGGCGGCGCCTGGTCCATTACAATGCCCGGGGCACGCGATTCCACGGCGCGGGTTTCGGCCCCGGCACCCTGGGCTTGCGGATCGACTGCTACGACAACCCGGGCGACTATCTCGGGTCCGGGATGGACGGATTGGAGATCTACGTCCACGGCAACGCCCAGGACCAGCTCTGCCAGATCAGCAAGCGGGGAAAGATCGTCGTCTACGGGGATGTGGGGCAAACCTTCCTGTACGGAGCCAAAGGCGGCGAGGTGTATGTGCTGGGCAACGCCGCAGGCCGCCCGATGATCAATGCCGTCGGCTCGCCGCGGGTGGTGATCAACGGCACCGCCCTGGACTTCCTGGCCGAGTCGTTCATGGCCGGCGATCCTCACAAAGGCGGCGGCTTCGCCATCGTCAACGGGCTGCGGTACGACCCGCACGGCAGGCTCCATCCGCTGGACCTCCCGTACCCGGGCGGCAACCTTCTCTCCCTGGCCTCCGGTGGCGCGATCTACATCCGCGATCCCCGCCACACGCTGGTCGAAGAACAGCTCAACGGCGGGGCGTACCGCCCGCTTTCCGCCGCCGACTGGAGACTCATCCTTCCATACCTGGAAGAGAACGAGCGGCTGTTCGGCATCCGCATCGATGCCGATCTGTTGACCGTCGACGGAATCCTGAAAACGCCGCAGGAGGTCTACCGCAAGGTGATGCCTCGCGGCGATGCCGATTCCGAGGCCGACCTGGAAGGACTTGGCGGATGACCCGGGAAGTTCCGCCAGGGAAGGAGGAAGGAGAGTTGACCCAACCGATTCCATGGAACGGCGGCGGCCTGATGGAGGAGGTCCGGCGGCGCTGCGGCGCCCAGGTCAGCGCATGTTTCCAGTGCCACAAGTGCAGCACGGGCTGTCCCATCGGCCCCGAGATGGATTTCCTTCCGAGCCAGATCATGCGGCTGGTGCATCTGGGCGCGGAAAAGGAGGCGCTCGCCTCGCGTTCGATCTGGCTGTGCGCATCGTGCGAGGCGTGCACCACGCGCTGCCCCATGGCGATCGACATCGCCGCCGTGATGGACGCCCTGCGGATCCTGGCCATCGAGCGACGGATCGACCTCCCCGACGCACGCGGAAAACAGTTCCATCGCAGCTTCCTGGGCAGCGTTCGCCGCCACGGCCGGGTGTACGAGGTGGGCATGATGACGGCGTACAAGCTCCGCGTCGGGGACCTGCTCTCCGACGTGGACAAGGTCCCGCAGTTGCTGGCCCAGGGCAAACTCTCGCTGCTGCCCAACCGGAGCGGAGACATCCGGCAGGTTCGGGAGGTCTTCCGGCGGGCGGAAGAGGAGGATGGGAAACCTTGAAGTACGCGTTCTTCCCCGGCTGCAGTCTCGAGTCCACGGCGCGACCCTTCGACCTCTCCACGCGGGCGGTCTGCCGGGCGCTGGGGATCGCCTTGGAGGATATTCCCGGGTGGGTCTGCTGCGGTTCGACGCCCGCGCACGCCAGCAGCGATTCCCTGGCCGTTGCACTTCCGGCGCTCAATCTGCAGAAGGCCCGGGCGGCGGGACTGCCGGTGATGGTGGCGTGCGCTTCCTGCTACGCCCGCCTCCGGACCGCCAACCACCGGATCGTCGGCGCGCCGGAAGACCGCCTGCGCGCCGAGCGGATCACCGGCCATCCCTATGATGGCGGAGTCGAGGTACGGCACGTGCTGGACGTGCTCGTGAACGAATTGGGGCCGGACCGGATCCGCGCGAAGGTGCGCCGGCCGTTGTCCGGACTGAGGGTTGCCTGCTACTACGGGTGTCTGCTCACGCGCCCGCCGGAGATCGTCGCCTTCGACGATCCGGAGCACCCTTCCAGCATGGACGAACTGATGGCCGCCGCGGGGGCGGAATCCGTGGACTGGCCGTTCAAGACGGAATGTTGCGGGGCCAGCCTCTCCATGACGAATTCCGCGGTCGTCTCCCGCCTGACCCACAGGCTCCTGTGCATGGCGCAGGAAACCGGAGCGGACTGCCTGGCGGTCGCCTGTCCGTTGTGCCAGGTCAACCTGGACTTGCGCCAGGCCGACGCGGGGAAGGCCCATGGCCCGTTCCTCCCCATGCCGGTCCTTTATGTCACACAACTGTTGGGCCTCGCCCTGGGGCTTCCCCAGGAAGCCCTGGGAATCGACGCACTCGCGGTCAGCCCCAGGACGCTTCTGGCGAAACGCGATGCGGTCGCGGGCGCCGGTGCGGGAGGGAACGCATGACGCCTCCGCAATTGAAATCCCAGCCGGCGACCGGGAGCGGCGGCGGGAACGCCCCCAACGGGGCGGTTCTGGTGTGCGGCGGAGGCGTTGCCGGGATTCAGGCGTCGCTGGATCTCTCGGCGGCCGGCTTCCGCGTCTTCCTGGTCGAGGAGAGCCCGACGATCGGCGGCGGAATGGCGCGCCTCGATAAAACCTTCCCGACCGGCGACTGCGCCACCTGCATCATTTCGCCGAAGCTTGTGGAATGCATGCGCGATTACAACGTCGATGTGATGACGATGGCCGATGTAACCTCGCTGGAGGGGGAGGCCGGACGGTTCACGGCGGAGGTTCGGGTGCGCCCGCGAGGGGTGATCTCCTCCAAGTGCACCGGCTGCGGCGATTGCTGGCAAGCCTGCCCGGTGCGCCACGTGCCCCAATTGCCTCCCGCCTTCCGGCCCTCGGAACAACTGGCCGACGACGACAAGGGGTGGATCGACGGCATCCTCGCCCGGTACCACGGGGATCCGGGGCCGCTGATCCCCATTCTGCAGGACATCAACGACGACCGTCGTTACCTCCCCCGCGCCGTGCTGGAACACGTGTCGGTTCACCTGGAGATCCCGATGGCCGAAATTCTCCGGGTGGCGAGTTTCTATAACGCCTTCAGCCTGGAGCCGGTCGGGCGGCACATCGTGGAAGTCTGCCTGGGAACCGCGTGCTTCGTGCGCGGCTCGGGCCTTCTCATGGAGCGCCTGGAGAGTGAAATCGGCGTGCGGGCAGGGGGCACCGATCCGGAAGGACGATTCACGCTTCGAACGATCCGCTGCATCGGCTGCTGCGCGCTGGCGCCGGCCATGCGGATCGGCGGCATCACCTTCGGGAAGGTCAAGCTCGATGGGGTGATGAACATCCTGGAGCGATTCAAATGAACACGGCGATCCGCACGCGGACCGATCTCGATCGCGCCGGCGCGCTCGGCCGGGAGACCCTTTACCCCGGCCGGTTGAAGATCCTCGTCGGTTCGGCGAGCTGCGGGCTGGCCGCCGGCGCGCAGGAGGTGGAAGAAGCCGCGCTCGAAACGGTGAAGCGACTCGGCCTGGACGCGGTCGTCGCCCGGACGGGCTGCATCGGATTCTGCCAACGCGAGCCCCTCGTCGACCTGCTCCTGCCCCGGGGTCCACGGATCACGTACGGCAACGTTACACCCAAGTCGATCCGCACTCTCCTGGAATCCTGGGCGGCCGGAGGCGAGCCTCCTCCGCGCGGGGCTCTTTGCCGCTGGCAGCGCGAGGAGCACGTGGCCGACGGTTCGTTCCACGAATACCCGGCGGCATCCAACGGCCTCGGTCAGATCCCCGAGGGGTCCACCCTCGAGTTCTATCGACGGCAGCGACGCGTGATCCTGCGCAACTGCGGCACGATCGATCCGATGCGCCTGGAGGAGGGGCTCGCGCGCGGGGCGTACCGCGGCGCCCTCCACGCCCTGACGCAGATGACGCCCGAGGCGGTGATCGCCGAGGTCCGCGAGTCGGGGCTGCGGGGCCGCGGCGGCGCCGGGTTCCCGACCGGGCAGAAATGGGAAACCGCACGGCGCGCGTCCGGAGACGTGAAGTACGTCATCTGCAATGCGGACGAGGGAGACCCCGGGGCTTTCATGGACCGGAGCGTGCTGGAAGGCGATCCGCACGCGGTCCTGGAAGGCATGCTCATCGCTTCCTACGCGATCGGAGCCCGCGAAGGCTACCTCTACGTTCGAAGCGAGTACCCCCTGGCCGTGTCGACCGTCACCCACGCCATCCGGGAGGCGGAAGCCCGCGGGCTGCTCGGTGAGGATATTTTCGGCAGCGGCCACAGCTTCCGCGTGAGAGTGCGCCGCGGCGCCGGGGCCTTCGTGTGCGGCGAGGAGACGGCGCTGATCGCATCGATCGAGGGCCGTTCGGGCGAGCCGCGACCGCGCCCCCCCTTCCCGGCCGTGAGCGGCCTTTGGGGAAAACCCACGGTCATCAATAACGTCAAGACCTTGTCAAGCGCCGGGCCGATCCTTTCCCGCGGCTCCGCATGGTATGCGGGGTACGGGACCGAGCGCAACCGGGGCACCACGGTGTTCGCCCTCGTCGGCGCCGTGAGGAATACCGGCCTTGTCGAGATCCCGCTGGGGCTCACGCTCCGCGAAATGGTCATGGAGATCGGCGGCGGCATTCCCGGCAAACGGACACTGAAGGGGGTCCAGACGGGCGGACCTTCGGGCGGATGCCTTCCAGCCTCGATGCTCGATTTGCCCATCGACTACGAACGGCTTGGCGCGGCGGGCTCCATGATGGGTTCGGGGGGGATGATCGTCCTCGATGCCGGCACCTGCATGGTCGATCTCGCGCGTTTTTTCCTCACCTTTACTTCGGATGAATCGTGCGGCAAGTGCACCCCTTGCCGCGAGGGGACCGCCCACATGCTGCGGATCCTGACCCGGATCTGCGAGGGGGGCGGTGCTCTTGAGGACCTTGATGTCCTGGAGCGGCTGGCGCGGACCCTGAAATCGGCTTCGCTCTGCGGGCTCGGAGGAACCGCTCCGAATCCCGTCCTGACCGCCTTGCGGTATTTCCGCGACGAGTTCGAGGCGCACATCCTCCGGAAACAGTGCCCTGCCGGTGTCTGCCGCGCCCTCATCCGGTTCCGGATCGAGGCGGCGACTTGTTCCGGTTGCGGGCGATGCATCGAGGTGTGTCCCGTCGGCGCGATTCATGGGAAGCCGAAGACGCCGCACAGGATCGACGACGCCGTCTGTACCCGTTGCGGCGCGTGCCGCGCGGTCTGTTCGACCGATGCCGTCGTGAGCGAGTCACCGGACATGCAACGGTCGTGAGAGGCTGATCATGGATACGTATTCACCGGACAAGGTTCGGATCCTCCTGAACGGCCGCCGTGCGGAAGTCCCGCGCGGTACGACGATCCTCGAAGCCGCCCGCGGGATGGCCGTTGCGATCCCCACGCTCTGCAACTATCGCGGCCTCTCCCCCTACGGGGCTTGCCGGATCTGCCTGGTGGAGATCGATACGGCGGGCGGTCCGAAGCAGGTGGCCGCGTGCAGCCATCCGGTGGAGGACAACCTCGTCGTGCGCACGGACACCGACGGCATACGCGAGTCCCGGCGAACGATCCTCGAACTGTTGCTCGCGCGGGCTCCCGACTCCACGGAATTGGCCGGAATCGCCGCCGGGCTCGGAATCCGCTCCACCCCCTTCGAGGCGGCCCCGGAAGGAAAGTGCATCCTCTGCGGGCTGTGCGTCTCCGTCTGCGGCAACCTGATGAAGCGGGGGGCGATCAGCATGTACGGCCGCGGCGGACGGCGGGCCGTGGCGACGGCGTTCCGCGAGCCGACCGACCAGTGCCAGGCGTGCGGTGCGTGCGCGTTCGTCTGCCCCACGGGGGCGATCGACCTGGCCACGATCACGGCCCGCCGGATGAAACCCCACATAACGGATTTCGACAGGCATCTGAGCGCAAGGCCGTGCATCGATCTGGCCCATCCGCAGGCCTCGCCCCGCATACCGTCGATCGACCGCGAGAACTGCGTCCATTTCACGACGGGCGAGTGCGGCCTGTGCTCCACGGTCTGCCAGGCCGGAGCCATCGACTACGACCAACCGGAGGAAACCGTCCGCCTGGAGGTCGGTGCCGTCGTTCTTACTCCCGGCTTCGAGACGTTCGACGCGAGGCGGCGTGGAGAGTTCGGCTTCGGCTTCGCTCCCAACGTCCTCTCGAACGTGCAGTTCGAGCGACTGCTCTCCGCCTCGGGCCCGACCCGTGGGCACGTTCTTCGACCCAGCGACGGCCTGCCGCCCGCGCGGTTGGCGTTCATCCAGTGCGTGGGTTCGCGCGACACGGCCTGCGACAACGACTACTGCTCCTCGATCTGCTGCATGGCCGCCACCAAGGAGGCGATCCTGGCCAAGGAGCACGTGCCGGGCCTGGACGTGACCGTGTTCTTCCTCGACATGCGCGCCTTCGGCAAGGATTTCGACCGCTACTACGATCGGGCGCGGAACCGGCTGGGCGTGAGGTACCTGCGATCGTTCATCTCCCGGACCTACGAGATGCCGGGGACGAAGAATTTGCGTGTCGTCTACGCAAGTCCCGAGATGAAGCCGACCGAAGAGGAGTTCGACATGATCGTGCTCTCCCTCGGCCTGGAGCCCAGCGCGACGCTGCGGGAACAGGCGGAGCGGATGCAGATCGTGCTGAACCGGTGGGGCTTCGCCCAAACCGCCGAGCTTCAACCCCTGGATACGTCCCGTCCCGGAGTATTCGTGGGCGGTGCATTCCAGGAACCCAAGGACATCCCCGATACGGTGATGCAGGCGAGCGCCGCGGCGGCCCGGGCGATGGCCCTGCTGGCTCCGGCGCGTGGCACGCGCATGCGGACCAAGACCTATCCCCAGCAACGCGACATCGCGGACGAACCGCCGCGGGTGGGCGTATTCATCTGCCATTGCGGGAGCAACATCAGCTCGGTGGTCGACATCGAGCGGGTGGTCCGGGCCACACGGGAATCGCCGAACGTGATCTTCGCCGGGAGCCACACCTACACGTGCGAAAACGACACGCAGAAGCTCATAAAGGAGCGGATCGCCGAACATCGGTTGAACCGGATCGTAATTGCTTCATGTACCCCGCGGACCCACGAGCCGATTTTCCGCGAAATGCTGCGGGACGCGGGCCTGAACCCCTACCTGCTGGAAATGGCGAACATCCGCGACCAATGCTCCTGGGTCCACTCCGGTGAACCGGAAAAGGCTACGGAGAAGGCGGTCGACCTCGTCCGCATGGCCGCTGCGCGTGCATCGCGCCTGCAGCCGCTGGAGGAAGCCACCGTGCCGGTGAACAACGCTTCCCTGGTGGTCGGTGGCGGAATGGCCGGGATGACGACCGCCCTGGCATTGGCGGACCAGGGATTCGCGGTGCATCTCGTCGAAAAAACCGGAGCCCTCGGAGGTACTTCCCTCAAGCATCACCGCACGCTGGACGGTCAGGACGTGGGGAAATTTCTCGCCGGGACGATCGCCCGGGTGCGCAGCCATAAATGGATCAAGGTCCACATCAACACCCGCGTGAGCAAGGTCGGCGGGCATGTCGGCGATTTCCAATCGACGCTGGTTTCCGACGGCGGCACCGACACCGTGCGCCACGGGGTTGTCGTGGTGGCCACCGGGGCCACGGAACTGCGGCCGCAAACGTACGGGTACGGGCAAAGCGACCGGGTCCTGACGCAACTGGAACTTTCGGACCGGCTGGGTCGGGGAGAGATCACGCTCCCGGAAAACCCAACGATCGCGATGATCCAGTGCGTCGAGCAGCGAAGCACGGAGCGGCCCTACTGCAGCCGCGTGTGCTGTACCAGCGCGGTGCGGAATGCGTTGCACCTCAAGGAACGTCATCCCGGCGCGCGGATCATCGTCCTGTATCGGGACATGCGGACCTTCGGCTTCCGGGAGGCGGCGTATCGCGAGGCGCGCGAGAAGGGGATCCTGTTCGTCCGCTACGACCCCTCGCTGCCGCCGATCCTCGAGGTCGAAGGACGCATGAAGCTGCGGGTGCTGGAGCCGTCGCTCGGACGGGAACTGCAGCTGGCGCCGGACCTGGTGGTGCTCGCCGCTCCCATGATCCCGCGCGCGGACCGGCAGGAACTGTCGGAACTGTTGCGCGTCCCCCTGAATGCCGACGGCTTCTTCCTGGAAGCCCACATGAAGCTTCGCCCGGTGGATTTCGCCAGCGAAGGGCTGTTCCTCTGCGGCACGGCGCATGCGCCGAAGTTCCTCGGCGAATCGATCGCCCAGGCCCACGCGGTGGCGGGCCGGGCGGCGTCCATCCTCACCCGGAAGAAGATGCGGGTGAGCGGCCAGACGGCCTGGGTCGATCCGGACAAATGCATCTCCTGCATGACGTGCGTGCACGTCTGCCCGTACATGGCGCCGCGCGTCAACGAGTTCCAGAAAGCCGAGATGCAAGGGGCGGTGTGCATGGGTTGCGGCAGCTGCACCGCGGAATGCCCCGCGATGGCCATCACGCTCCGGCACTACATGGGCGAGCAGATCCTGGCCGCGATCGACGGCCTGCTGTGCACGGAACCCGCTTCGGCCGCCTGGGAGCCCCACTATCCGGAGCAGGTGGGAGTCGCCACGCCGCGCTGGCACAAGAGCCGGGGGGAAGGATGAACGACGAGCCGGTGATCCTGGCGTTCTGCTGCCACTACTGCGCCTACGCGGCGGCGGACCTGGCCGGGTCGATGCGCCTCCAATACCCCGGCAACGTTCGCGTGCTGCGGCTGCCCTGCACCGGCAAGCTGGAGGTGAACTTCATACTGGCCGCGTTCGAACGGGGCGTTGACGGGGTCATCGTGGCCGGGTGCCTCGAGGGAGGGTGCCATTTCCTGGAAGGAAACCTGCGGGCCCGCCGTCGGGTCGAGAGGACACGGGAATTGCTCGCCGAGATCGGCCTTGAGCCGGAAAGACTGGAGATGTTCAACCTATCGTCCGCCGAGGGCACCCGGTTTGCCGAAATCGCCACGACCATGGTGGAACGCGTGAAGTCCCTGGGCAGAAGCCCGTTGCGCCCCGAAGCGAAACGGATCGAACAGGAGATCCACGAAATCAGCCGTCAGGCGGAAGCGATGCTGGAAGGAGAGAAACGATGATCGTTGCCGACCGCAAGAAGATCCATGAAATCCGCGACATGGTGAAGGAACACCACCGCGTGCTGCTGGTCGGCTGCGGCACCTGCGTCACCGTCTGCCTGGCCGGTGGGGAGCGGGAGACCGGAATCCTCGGCTCGGCCCTGCGCATGGCCTTGCGGCTCCAGGGCCACGGCGATGTTACGGTTGACGAGTGCACCATCGAGCGGCAGTGCGAAGACGCCTTCATCGACCTTCTCGCCCCGCGGGTATCCGACTACGACGCGATCTGCTCGCTGGGATGCGGCGCGGGCGTCCAGGCGTTGGCCGAACGGTTTCCGAAAATGCCCGTGTACCCGGGCCTGAACACGCAATTCATGGGGATCCTGGAATCGCAGGGCGTCTGGACGGAGAAGTGCAGCGGCTGCGGAAATTGCCGCCTCGGCGAGTTCGCGGGAATCTGCCCCATCACGCGCTGCGCCAAGCGCCTGTTCAACGGTCCGTGCGGCGGTTCGCAAAAGGGGAAATGCGAAGTTCATCCCGATCTCGATTGTGGCTGGCAATTGATCTACGACCGCGCGAGCAACTTGAGATTGCTCGGTCGATTCGAGCTGATCGTTCCTCCACACGATTGGTCGACCGGCCTCGACGGCGGTCCCCGTAAAGTGGTCCGGGAAGATCAGTGCATCGCCGGCCTGTGCTCCCGAGCCTGACGTCGCAAACTTCATAATCCCAGTGGAGGAAACGATCATGGAGAACCCGTTCGTTCACCTCGACCTGATCACCGGAGACGTCGACAAAGCGAAGGCATTCTACGGAGCCCTGTTCGACTGGAACCTGAGGCATGTTCCGGGAATGAACTACATGATCGTCAAGGTCGGCAAGGGGACCTGCGGCGGGATGATGGCGTGTTTAGGGCCGGAGGTTTCGCCGCAGTGGCTCCCCCACGTCCATGTCGAGGACATCGCGGACACCCTTGCCAGGGCCCGGGCGCTGGGCGCCACCGTGATCAAGGAGGTCACCGAGGTGCCGGGGAAGGGATGGTGCGGAATCCTGGTCGACCCTGGCGGCGCCGCCCTCGCGCTCTGGCAGCCAAAGACGTAAGCCGCCGCGCTTCCCACCTTCACCCCTCAAGGAGGTGAGGAAATAATAATTTCACCGCAGGATGCGTCAATTTCACATTTACTTCACGATTGAATGAAAAAGGAGCTACGGTGTGTGCCGTAACCCCTTGGTTTTTCTGGTGGGCCATGTAGGATTCGAACCTACAACCTCCTGATTAAGAGGAGCCATCGGAAACCTTAATTATTATATATATCGGATGGTTACCTGTACAGAACCTACCCGGAATGCACCATAATTACCGCATCCGTCGCAACCCAGGCGCAACCAAAAAAATATTAAAGAACAACACGGCTGTCCCGTTGTTTGAGCTTGCCGGGACGAATAACTTTTTAGAATCATGATGATAACCTATATATTCGCCGTAACCGATTTCAACTTCCGAGT